>Ga0081455_10000240_pt1 | contig 71150 bp, 54 predicted proteins | sample TabmetS3T2R1_FD_70207 | JGI IMG/M metagenome (GOLD analysis project Ga0081455, IMG submission 70207) | Tabebuia heterophylla rhizosphere microbial communities from the University of Puerto Rico - S3T2R1 | ecosystem: Host-associated > Plants > Roots > Rhizosphere ...
AGATCTTGTTCCGAACTCGGCTTTAACCCCGTGGCCATTTCTGGTTTTATATTCGTAGAGTTCTTTATTCCTTGTAGTTTCGAGTTCTTAAAGCGACTTAGAAATTCATCAGGATCGTTATCATTTTTTAACCATTGATAATTGGAGCCCTGGAAGCCTGTCCAATACTTTTTTCCAATGGCCGGCATTGTTTTTTCTTATGACGACCCGGCTATTTAGATTTCTGTTTGGCTTTGAGCGAGGGGAAGAAAAAAACCTGAGGAGATTCTCCGTTCTAAGACTTCGGTCCGAGCTCGCCCGGAAAGCTGAAGAATCTACCGACCGGGTTACAACGATCAAGCGGTTTGCGAGCGATGAGGCGGAAGGCCAATCTCCTCGTCATGGAATTATTGGAGTCAGGGAGTGTGGGCCTTTTGTTTCCCGGAAATTCAGACCGATCACTTTCCAAATAGCGTTTCCTAACTAATGGTTGGCATTTAACTTGTTATCTTGGTGCTGTCCCATATTTTTTTCTAATAACCCCATTGACATTCCTTATGGTGCTAGTAAAAAATTAAATTAGGGCTGATTGTTAATTTTTTTGCTAGGGTCCAGGGAGGGAGCCTATGACACTCCATCAGCTGAGGATCTTTGAATGTGTTGTAAGGCATCTGAATATTACGAAGGCTTCGGTGGCACTTCACATCAGTCAACCGTCGGTATCGCAACAGCTAAAGCTTCTCGAGGAAGAATTCGGAACAAGATTCTTCATGCGACTCAATCAGGGAGTGGAGTTGACAGCCGAAGGCGACGAATTTTTTAATGCTATTCAACCTCTGCTGACGGAAGCCGAACATCTTGAGAAGCGTTTTAAAAGTAGTTCAAGAGAAAACGACACGACACCGCTCATTGTGGGCGGAAGCCACAATGTCTCCGTAAACGTTCTTCCGAAACTACTAATGGCGTTTAAGGAGCGCCATCCGTCAGTTCAGTTCATCGTGGAAACCGATGAGAGCCGCAAAATTGAAACCCGCTTGTTGAACTCCGAAGTGGAAATAGCGCTCATTACCAATCCGTCTCACCGCGCCGAACTCATGTATGAATCCTACGAAGAAATGGAATTGGTTGCATTTTGTCTTCCCACAAATCCACTTGCCAGAAGGAAGCTAACGCTGAAAGAGTTGGCCGAATGTCCCCTCGTGCTGAAAGGTGGTGGCCGATTGGAAAAGGTTCTCACAAATCTCGGATACAGGATGAATGTCGTATTGCGATGCGAGGCTTCGACGACTGTGAAGGCCGCAATACGAATGGGCATGGGAGTGGGAATTCTATATCGAAACGCCATCGCCAGCCGGGTCGCCAAGGGCAATCTAAAGATAATCAACGTTCCGGAATTAAAGGAGATGGGAATTAAATCGTTTGTTGTCTATGACAAGCGGAAACCCCTTGCCCCGATGGCGCAGGAATTTCTCCAGATTCTTCGCGAAAAAGCCAACCTTCCCATTGCCAACGAAAAGAGAATTCAAGTTGGCAGCGCGCGAAGCTTATCAGTGCACTAGAATATAAGAAGGTTTCTTCGTTTCATCCCCTCTAGTTGTTTTCCATTCTCCGTTGTTGAGCAATTGACGTGGAGAAACGGCGAAAGAGTAATCTGCTCCTAGTCGCGACCGGATCTTGTGAATCCGGTCGCGACGTTCCAAGTTTCGGTCAAATCATGTGCCAAACCTGGTCTTGATCCAGTTAAACACGTAGTCCCAATAGTTTTTCACTTGATTATCGTAAGGTCCACCAGGGCAGTTGCTGCACGGAGTAATGCCGTGCACGAGACCGGCGAAGACGATATTTTCCTTGTCCTTGCTGGTCGCATAGTTTTCATAAAACTGCTCAGCGTCCACCAAGAAGTAATGGGCGCCCATGGAGGTGATGAGCAGCGGGACGGTAATATTTTGCAGCGCGCAGGGCGTCGAATTGTTGGTGGAACACCAATCTATTTGATTGTAATCGAGGGAATCGGTAGACCGGATTGCGTTCGCGCTTAGATACGACGTTACGGTTAGATTCTTTGTTCCGCCGTCGAATTCCTCATTTCCAGTTTTTCGCGACGGATCAGGGAGGCGTACGCTCTTTATAATCTGTGTGACGATAGTTCCATCATTCTGGAGCAGCTTTTGCGGCTTTTGCGTGCAGCAATAGATGTCGACGTCAGGCACGAAGAGATTCGCACCATCTCCGCCGCCCGCCTGGGAGCCGCCGCCGCGCGCAACAATGATCGCGTCATTGTCAGGAAAACGCCACAGGCCTTGCGCCATGAGCGCCCGGATGTGCAATGCCTGATTGATCCAATCGTTCATGCGATCAGACTGTGCGGTCGAATAGGCTTGTTGGAAATTTTTGGAGTAGTTCGAATCCCCATTGGGATTGTAGCCGTTGTCGGTATCAAAAGGGTCTAGCCTTTTGAGCGGCACGATCGGACCATTCTCAGCGTTGACGCCCACGGTCTCTCTATCCTGTCCTTCTCTCACAGCTGGATTGATCGCCCGCAGTCCATTGACGCCGTTCCCCGGATGCGCATCGGCTAGAACGATGCCGTCTGCCGGTGTTAGACCCGCGACGCTGTTCGGCCCGCTGCTGTCACACTGGGTCAGCTTGTTTGGGCCCTGGCAATAGGAAGGTCCCTTTTCGGCGACCGCCTGATAGTAGGTAGTGGTCGGTCCGCCGCCGCTATGACCGAACAATATGACCTTGCTGATTTTCTGTGTATTCCTGAGGTAATCAACCCCGCGCTTCACGTCCAGGGCGATCAGCTCCCAGTTCACGAGACCCTCGTTGTTGTCGAAGCGGGAGTTCATGCAGAGCACCATCAATCCTCTCTGTGACAATTGTGTGCAGCCCGCATGTTGTAGGTAATTCGCGGTGCGATGGATGATAATTACTGCAACATTCGGCGACGGGTTGGAATCTGGCCTATAGAGTACTCCCTTAACACCGCCGCCCAAAGGAATGTATTCGGGTCGTGTTTGGGTGAAGACCTGAGGCGTGGCGAAAGCCAGCATCAGTCCCAGAATCAGAACCATTAGTGAAAGTGTTTTGGTTTTCATATTCAAATCCTCCTTCATTCTTATTTCAATTTACTAAAAACGGCCCGGCTTGCTCAGCCAGCCGTCGACGTAATCAAACAATCTCTTAACCGTATCGCCATACGCAGTTGCAGGGAGCCCTTGTGCGACTGCGCATGCCGTGCAAGGCGTGAAACCGTGAACAGCACCTTCGACAGCTACCATCTCCTTGTCATTGGTTTTTGTAGCATGAGTGAGAATGATCTCATCGGGCCTCATGAAATAGTGAGCGCCCATGACAACGATAAGCAGTGGCTTCGTTATGCCTTCGACATTAGTCGGAGTGCTCGTGTTCGAAGATTCATAAATAATGCCCGTGATATCGTCCGTGGTCTGATTGTAGTCCTTGGTGGTGCGAACGGAGTGGGCGCCTAGCCAGATTCGAACCGAGGCCGAGGTGACCGAATCGAAGGTTAGCGCTCCCTGATTTCCAGAGGGTAGCCGAACGGAACAGATTTGCTTTGGCCCCTCCCCTGTGGGGTTAGCGTTCGTCAACAAAAGGTAGGTGGCCTGCGTGCACTTGAGCAATCTGGTGTCCGGCTGCCACAGGCGAGCGCCGTTAGAACCCGGAACAACAAAAGGCATGTCATCGGGATACACATTGCGTAGCTCGTTTGTAATGTCAGACAGTTGCTCAAGCGCGTCATCGATGAGCTTGTTGTGGCGCTTTGATTGACCGGCTAAGAAGGCTTTTCTAAACTGGTCGCTGTAGGTTGCGCTGTTTGCGGTCAGATTATAGCCATTTGCCGGATCAAACATATCGACACGAGAATCGCGAAGATCCGGCTGCTGCTCTCTAATTACGGCAGGATCCGTATAAGTCATTGTCGCTACTGCGTCGCCAAGGTGGGAATCCAATAGAACCACCCCATCTGCCGCGGGCAAGTTGGAGAGATTTGTATCTTCGCAGGGAATTAGCCGTTCCGGTTTTTTGCAGACTGCTGCCCCGTTTTCCGCGATATTTTGATAGAAGGACATCATTGGTCCCGCCATGCTATGGCCGATGATGATGATCTTCGTTATTCCCGTGAGTGACGAACAAGGTGAGCTCGTCTGGCCCGGTGGGTTCTGTCCCTTAAGGCAATTTATTCCCCTAGCGATTATCGCGGAATGGTCTTCATAACCCTTGTATCCATTGCCGTTGAAGCTAAACGGGTTATCGGCACATAGAGTACGATAACCGCGGTCGGCTAATTCAGTGCAAATCCGGTTGTTTATGTAGCTGGAGCTGGGATGCATGACAAAGATGCCGATATGGTCCCCGGGGTTTCCTCCGAGCGGTGATGGCACACGCAATAATGCGTTGCCACCCCCACCCAGATTTACATAGGTGATCGTAACGTCCGCGTGAGCAACAGAGATCCATGCCAAGTGGAAAAGCAGCGCACCGAGAAAAATCGCTGTTGATCTTACAATTCTGGAATACATCTTTTCCTCCTTTGTTTTTCTATGAGCGACTTTTTCTTTATTTTGGTTTTCATAGTGTTGTCCATGTCCACTCTGCAGCGCTCGAAAGGATTCAACATCCAATAGAGGATGCTAGAATCGAGCGTTCGCCCAATCCCGTACATAGTTGAACAGATTGATCCTGGCGTTGCTGTAGTCCGCGTTGCCATGCAGTGCCGAGCATGGTGCGCAGGGGCTCAAGCCGTGATTGGCTCCTTCAACCACGACAAAATCCTTATCCGTGCTTACCGAGCTTTCGTAGATATGCTCGCCGTCTCGGATGAAATAGTGCCCTTGCATTGCCATTACCAGGATCGGCACCGAAATGCGGCTGACCGCGCACGGAGTCGAATTATTGCTGGAACACCAGTCGATGCCATCGAGAGAGTTCCATGCGCGAATAGAGTTTGCGCTTAAGAAAGAGGTAAGGTTCAAGAACAGGGTTCCGTCAAAACTCTCATCGGTCTCCTTGTTCCCCTGGCCGTCGGGAGCCCGTACCGTCCGAACGATCTGCGAGCTATCAACGGTGCCATCGTTCTTCAGCAGTTTGCGGGGTTGAAGCGTGCAGCAATGCACCCCGGTGCTAAAGTCGGAGAGCCGTGCGCTGTCACGATAGACGATAAAAGCATCATCTTCAGTCGGCAGCGTGTTCCCCGCGGCTATATCCGCCCTGAGTTGCAACGCTTTGTCGATCAGATCATTCATCCTTTCGGCCTGCCTATCGGTATAATTCTTGACGAAACGGCTGGAATAAACGGAATCACCGTTGGCAACAAAACCGTTTGCCGCGTCAAAGGGATCGAGGTTTGGGTTTAATGGTTCGTTAGGCTTACCCTCTCGTCTGACCGCCGCGTTGAGGCTGCGTAAACCATTGACTGTATTACCCGGGTGGGCGTCCAAGAACACGATTCCGTCAGCCTTGTCCGTAGGTAAGAACCCAGCGAGTTGGTTGTCAGTGCATGGACTGAGCTTATTCAGACCCTTGCAGTAAGACGTGCCGTTCTCGGCGACCGCCTGATAATACGAGGTGGTGGGGCCTCCGCCACTATGGCCAATCAGGATAACGGTGGTGATGCCCGGCTGGCTTCGGAGGAATCTCACTCCGGCTCGCACGTCGAGAGCAATGAGCTCCCAATTTACCGAGGCTTCGTTGTTTTTGAATCTCGAGTTCATGCCGAGAACACTAAAGCCACGCCTGGGCAATTCCTGGGTCGAGGCATGAGCGAGGTAATCGCCGGTGCGATGGATAGCTAAGAACGCGATAGGAGATATTGGACCACTGCTTGGAACCCAGTATAGCCCCTGGCCACCACCGGCGAATTGCGAAAACTGTTTCATCACCGCGGTCTGCGCTGACGCTTGTGAAGCGACCATAAACGAGATCAAACCTAATAAAAACGACAAAACTCGCAGTCCAAACACATAACCCTCCTTTGTTAGTTGTCAGCGGCCGTCTTCCGTGCCTCTGACAGTACATTTGTTCCAAAACACCCAACCCATGCTCACTGACGGATAAATCAACCGCTGCTTTCCATGATGCCTCTCCCTTCTTGGTCGGATGGCAACCTATATCGCGCGCCTCGGGCGCCAGCCAATATTTTTTTCCAATGCCAGCCATTGGATTTTCCTATGGCGCCTAAAAAAAGAATGTGATGAAAATTGCTCGGCAATTTGCGTCTGGTTTCGCCGAAGCGCTCGCGAAAACTCTATGCGGTATATGCAATGAAGATCTGACGAGACTCAACTTACGTGAGTGGCACTAACGTAATCTCGCGCAGAATGGGAGCAGAGATAAATTCTATGATTGCCTTGTTGGTAGGAAAACTCGACAAGCTATAGTGGTGTTTGCAAAATCCGTTGAATAGTTTGAGTGTCATTCCGGGCAAGCTGGCGATTCCTCCAGAGGCGGATCAGCCTGAGGCTGAAGCTAGGGCGACCCGGAATCCAGGAATTTCAAAGACTGGATGCCCGGTTTCGCAAGCATGACTGGTCGGGAAACTGTGAACTTCTTTGCGAAACTTTAGTTCAAAGACACTAGAACTTCACAAAGATTTCTTGCGCTTCGTCACCGGTGAGCTGCTTAATGGTGGTAATCCGGTCGCTGAATTCCTTCAACGTTCCGAGTGAACTCGAACCGACATCGATTAAAATAGAAAATAGCGAGAAGCCCAGTTTTTCTTTTTGCTCACGAAACTGCTCCGCCCACTCGGGGCTCACCTGACATTCGCCGTCGGTGATGAAAACAATATCCCCCTTTTTAAACCGCGATTGTTGGAGGCACTCCAAGGCCGCGTCCAGGGGCGCCTGAAAATCAGTCCCGCCGCCGGGAAAATATTCCGCCAGGTCCAACACGTTCTTGGTTTTGATTTCGTAATGTTCGCGCGGATTTAAGTCGAGAACTTGCAGCGGAGTCTCGGCCGAAGAAAAGCAGATGGAGCGAAAAAGCCGCCGCTGGCGCCGGGCGATTTCCAAAAGGGTGAGGGTCACGGCTTTGGACCAGATCTCTTTGTCTCCGGCCATTGAGGAGCTGCCATCCAGACAGACGACCATGGGTCCTTTGCCTTTTTCCTCAACGCCGCGGAGCGAATACTGGAGCAACTCTTGATCCAAAAATCGCCGGTGAAAGTCTTTGCGCAGGATGGGATGATGCAAGGCAATCATTTCATGGGGGAGCAATCTTTGCACCGAGTCGCCGCGCTCGATCTCCAGCACCTCCTCGCTGGAGCGTTCGAAGACCTTCTTCCTGAGCGCCATGGCGTGAAACTTCATCCGCCCGACCATGCGAGCGAGCTTTTTGAGCTTTTCGTTGCCGGCGAGACGCTTGCCGAGCTCGAGCTTTTGTCCCGGCGGTGATCGCTGGCCAGTACCGAGGGCCGATCCCCACGCCTCCGCTTCCTCGGTCGCATCTTCCAACTGTTGAGCGACTTTGATGGCCTCGGCCTGCAAGCGGTTGGTGGTCTGGGTTTCAGTTTGTTTCAAATCATCCTTCAGTTGATCGGTTTTGTGACGCAGCAGCGCCTCAGCCCCCTGAACTTCTCCGCCGAGTCGCTCTTTAGCCTTCTCCAGGGCTTTCTTTCCTTCTTCTGATAAGCGCTCGTCGGGTATCGTATCCGCGTTTTCATACTCTTCTAACTTTTCGCTCACGATCTCTTCTTGCTTTTGAAGGTCCCAAAGATCTCGCATGTCTCGCCGGGTGAGCAGCTTTTCAGTCTTTATGAGCGCGAGGAGACGCTCCCCGAGCAGAAGAGTAGATAGGCCGGCCCGCGCCTCATTGAGTAGGGTTTGTTCGCGCAGGAACTCGTATTGATTCCCGTGCCGGATCCCATTGAGAAGCTTCTCATTTAGCAGAGCGCTGGCGACAACGTCGGAGGCGTTAAGGAATATCACATTATACTTGAACAGAAGGCAAAAGATGTCTTGGAGCAGTGAACCAAAATGCGGCAAGAATGTACTGCCCGTCTCTTCGAGTTCTCGAAGTGAAGGCGATTCCGAACGGAGATACCCATAGACCCGGCGGTCATAGGCGTCGTTTTCGATCCAGCAACTGTTTTGCGGCAGCGGCTGGAAAACTCGTTTGCTGGGAGGTTTCTTTCCGCGTTTGGGCGGCATCAGAACTGCTCCAGCATCTCTTTTTGGATCTGTTCGATTTCGTTTCTTACCGAGCCAACGCGATCCAGGGGGCGCCCCAGCCGTTTAGCTTTTTCGATGACCTGATCGACTTTGTTGAGAATGTTACGAAGTTTGGTGTGGAACTCGACCAGCGCCCGTGCCCGTTCGTCGCTGGTCTCCCAGGATCGAGAAGCGGAATCGCGAAGCTCCCTGGACTCGTAAAGCAGCTCGGTAATCTCCTCTTCATAGCCAAGCAGGAGCTCGCGGATGGTACTGCGAACCTGCTCGTGTTCTCCCGGGTCACGCCACAGCACATGCTCGAGGAAGAAAAGGTCCTTCTCCATGACCTCCGATTGTCCTTCTAGATAGGCGCGCGCCTGGAGTAATGATAGCGACTGTCGATAACGACGGTCCGACGCTTGGATATTTTTCTTATTCAGTTCACGTCTAATGTCGGCGATGCTGCGGTAAACATGAGAGGGAATAGCAACTTCTCGAGTCTGCTCCTGTAACTCTCGCAGTTCGCTCAAAGTGAGCGACGTTCGGGTAGCTTGTCCTTGGGATTCCAGCATCCTGAGAAAACGAAAATCTTCGGCGATGTAGTTCACCACAAACCGGACAAGAAAGCGGTCATAAAGAGCCGTGAGCTCTTCCTCTTCGGGCAGCTCGTTGCTGGCGCCAAACAGGGTCAGCAAAGGCACCGCCGTGATTTCCTTGCCGTTATGAAAGATCCGCTCGTTAATCAGGGTAAGAATAGCATTTAGAATAGAGGAGTTAGCCTTAAAAATCTCATCCAAGAAAGCAATGTGAGCCTGGGGCAGTTTATGATCGGTTACGCGGCGGTAATCGTCTTGCTCCAAGGCCTTGAGACTCACAGCGCCGAAAATTTCTTCCGGGGTCGTGAAGCGGGTGAGAAGCCATTGAAAATAGTTTGCGCCTTCGACCCGGCGGCACATCTCATCCGCGAGCATCGATTTGGCCGTGCCCGGCGGTCCGACGATGAGCACGTGATGAGAGGAGAGGAGCGCAGCGAGCGCCCCGTCGATCAAATCTGAGCGCTCAAGAAAAGTTTGCCGTAATTCTTCCCGAATCTTTTTAAGTTTTTCTTGCGGCATCATGAACACCGATTAGGTTACCAAATGGTCTTCCTTTAAACAAACATGGACAAATATCTAGCTTTTAGATATGCAAGACAGATCGATTAATGGAGTATTCATCATGAAAACTGCAGGTATTTTTGTTCTGAGCTGGCTGATTGGAGTCGCATTCTTCCCTGAATTTGTGTTCGGCCAGGACAGCAAGCTCGTGGACGCCGCCAAAAAAGAAGGAGGCAAGGTCGTGATCTATGGTTCTCTCGAGAATGATACCATGGACCTGATTGCAGCTGCCTTGAAAAAGAAAACGGGACTGGAGGTGGATTACTGGCGCGAGGCAGCTAACAAAGTTACGGATCGAGTCGCCAATGAGTCGCGCGCGGGACGGCCGCTTTTTGATGTCGTGTTAACAACCGATGCCACTATGCAAATTATCCAAAAGAACGGCTTTCTGGCTAAGTATGACTCGCCTTCAGCAAGTGCCTTTCCTAAAGAGGTCATAGATCCGAATCTTGGGCCCAGTTACCGGAAAACTTTAATCGGCATTGTTTATCATTCCGGAATAATCAAACCCGCCGATGCCCCGAAGTCGCTGGAGGATCTCACAAAGCCGCAGTACAAGGGTAAAGTCGTGATACCCGATGCCAGCCAACACACGACAACTGCTCAGTGGATGGCCAATCTCCATAAAGTGATGGGTGGCAAGGAAAAGGCAGATAAGTTTATCCGGGACTTGGCCGCAACCAAGCCTTTGTTAGTACCCTCTTTGACTCCAGCCGGCGAGCGGATCACTACGGGAGAAACTCCTATTGGAATCGCTTTTGTAAAGAACGTCGTTTTCTACGGCAAGAAGGGCGTGCCTATGGATTACGTGCGACTCGGTAAGTTCATGGGAGATGGCCAATCGATCTCGCTTGCTGCCAGGCCTCCACATCCGAATGCGGGAAAAACCTTTATCGACTTTTTCCTAGGCGAAGAAGGATTGCGATTGATGGCTGGAATCGGTGAGTTTGTTACCCGCAAAGGAATTTATCCGCCGATACCGGATGCGGATAAAATTGAAATAGTCGAGATGGATGACATGGACCAAAAGGCCTTTGCGGAAAAGATGCAAGAATACCGAAAGATCTTCTTGCAGTAAGGCAGGCTGATGGAAAAGGCTGGTCGGCTTTGTTGGGTTCAATCGCTTTCTGTCTTGGGCAAGAGACGATGGATCGATTTGTCGGCTGCTGTAATCTGAGGCCTTTCTGTCGAGCTCGGCAGAGTTTTCAAGATTGAGTCGCGAGGCTACTTCGGTGGAAGATCTCTCGGTTGATCGAGAATGGGATGTCATTCTCATCGGCGCCGGGCAAAATAATTTCGCTCTAGGTACTTATCTTGGGAAGGCCGGCCTAAAGACGGTGATTTGCGAAAGCCGGCTGGAGAACGGTGGCCGGCTGGCCAGCGAAGAGATCACCATGCCGGGATACTGGCATAATACCCTTGCTTACTTCCAAGACAATCGAGAACTCTCGCCTGTATGGAAAGAACTGGAGTGGGATAGTGCACATCACGCCGAATTCGTCTCGCCGTCAGTGGTGAGCTCTTTGCTACTGGCGGACGGGAGATCCATTTGCCAGCATCAATCACTAACGGACACCGTAAGCTCTGTGGCGAGATTCTCGCGCGACGATGCTGTTGCATGGTCGGAGACCCACGACAGGTACCATCGCATAATCCGTGACTTTCTAATCTCCTATTATTATCAAACGCCGCGATCGAACGGTGGGACAAATCCAAAGCTGGAATCCTATCCCACTGGCAAGGACTTCCATCGCCTGTGGCAGATGACGCCGAGGCAAGTCGTAGACGAGCTGTTCGAGAATGATGGAGTCAAAACTTTGGTGCTTTCGCAAATGGCGATTCCCCGGGGTGTCGCAGTCGATTACGAAGGCGGGGGCATCGAGGTTTTGAAGATGATTGCCGGCGATGAAAAGCCAGAACTGGCACGCGGCGGCTCTCATTCGATTGCGCAAGTGCTTCAGCGCGCTTACGTTCAAAACGGCGGTCAAATTCGCGCGGTCCACCATGTTGAGAAAATTCTGGTTGAGAAAAGGAGAGCGATCGGAGTGCGGCTGCGTGACGGGAGTGCCTGGAAAGCAAAGCTCGGGATCGTTTCTAATGTTGATCCTTATTCTACATTTATAGATATGGTGGGCGAGGCGAATTTGCCGCGGCCATTTACCGAGAAAATAAGGGCGATCAAAATTGACGAGTTCTCTTACTTTCAGCTTCATCTGGCCCTGAAGGCGCCGGTGCGTTACGCGCTGTTCGAGACCGATGATGCGGCGGTAGGCCAGGCAATGAACGTTAATATGGGACCTGAGAAGCCCGAGGATCTTGATGCGATGTGGCAAGAAATTCGCGCCGGTGAATTTCCGCAGCATGTTTGCCTCCATGCCATTTGCCCGACGGCGTTCGATCCACTGCAGGCACCGAAGTCAAAGCATGCAGCCTCGCTGTTCATGCCGGTGCCTTTTCAACTTAGAGGTAAGCAACCCGAAGACTGGGTGAAGCTCAAGAATGGTTTCATGGAGTCGGTTTTGACGATCTGGCGGCGCTACGCCACCAACCTCACGGATGATAACATCGAAATGAAAGTAGCGATGGATCCATTCTATATTTCCGGCCGCTGGCCCCATATGCGGCGCGGTTCGGTTTGGGTGGCACGCAAGATCGCTGGACAGATGGGAGCCAATCGGCCGATGGAAGAGCTCTCCGCTTATCGCACGCCCATAGAGGGACTGTATCAGGTCGGGGTCGCCACCCATCCCGCGGACGCCGTCATTGCCGGATCTGGTCGCAATTGCTGGCAGGTGATGAAAGAGGACCTGAAGCTTGAGATTATAAGTTGATCTCTTTTCCCAACGATTTGAACGACTGGAACCGTTTGAAACGACTTGCACTAGTCCAGAGGTGTTCAAGACGTTCAAGCAGTTCAAAACGTTCAAACCGATCAATGAAAAGAAGACTATGCCGAAGGTATTGGAATACGACGGCGTTGTGATTGGTGCGGGGCACAACGGTATGATCTGTGCAGGATATCTCGCCAAGTGCGGCCAGAAGATCATGGTGGTCGAGAAGAATATGGAAGTGGGCGGTGGTTTGGATTCACATGAGGATCGCAACTATCCGGGTTTCTGGCACAACATTCATTCGGTCTTTCATCGCGGTTTGATGATGCTGCCGTGGTTCCAAGACTTGGAACTAGAGAAATTTGGCATTCACTACTATAAACCGGACCCTGGGGTCGTACATCATTTCATTGACGAGACTTTTTTAGGCTGGTTTGCCGATGTTAAACGGACTGCCGAGAGCATCGAGCATTTCTCGAAGAAAGACGCAAAAACCTTTCTTGATATTTGGACGCGCTGGCAACCGGTAGTGAAAAATATTGTCTTCCCGGAAACCTATGCGGTGCCGGTTCCCATTGAAGAAAAGCGACCGTTGCTCGAAAAACTACCCGAGGGCCGCGAATATCTGAAATACTTCGAGACGACGCCGGAAGAATTCGTCCTTGGTCATTTCGAACACCCACGGGTGCAGGCCTTCATAGGCTTTCTTGGCGTGATGCGCGGGTACGAGGTTGACGCGCCGAAAACCGGTTATCTGATCCCGGCGATGATCGCCTGGGGCGTCAACCCGCAATTGTGCCGGGGCACGTCCCATGCACTGGGAGACAACCTGGCGCACATGATGTCGCACAATCATATCGATTACATTGAAGCCGTCGGCGTAGAGCGGATTCTCGTCGAAAAGGGACAGGCAACGGCGGTGGTTTTGGAAGACGGCACGGTTATCAAGGTGCGCAAATTTATCGCGTCCAACGTCAATCCAGTGGAAACGTTTATCAAGTTTGTGGGGCGCGAGAATCTCGAGCGGGGGTTTGCTGATAGGGCGGCGAGTTTCCGATTCTCCAAGACGACGCCGATCTTTGCGACCAACCTGGCTTTGAATGAAAGACCTAAGTATATCACCGAAGAAAGGCATCCGGAGGTCGCCGGCTCGTTTATGCACATTGTCGGTCTGGAGGAATATCAAGACCTGCGCAATCTATTCGAAGATTGTCGCAGCGGTGAGTTGCCGCGCAAACCTTTCATGAACGGCGCGACGCCTTCTTTTCATGATCCCACACAGGCGCCTCCGGGCAAGGCGACGGCGTTCATGTGGCAACTGGCAACTTACAATCTTTGGGGCAACCCGCTCAACTGGGACAAAGTTCGCAGTGAATGGTTTCAGAAACAGTTAACGGTTTGGCAGCGCTTTGCGCCGAACCTGGATGAAAGTAATATCCTGTCAACGGATTCCACCACGCCTCTCGATATCGAACGGCATGACCGCAACATGTATTGCGGCGATTGGATGGTCGGCGAATATTCCGGTGATCAGGCGCTGGAGAATCGGCCATTTCCTGGTTGGGGTCAATATCGGACGCCCATCAACGGTCTTTACCTATGCGGCTCGTCTTGCCATCCGGGCGGTAACATCACCGGCGCTCCGGGTTACAACGCGGCGCGCGTCATTGCCGAATCGCTCGGTATCAAACCGTGGTGGAAGCCGCTCGACTTCAAAGAACATCTGGAACGGCTCAAGTGAAGAATTGGAATGATGGGTCAAAACCCAAATACTCCCACGCTCCATCACTCCAGTATACTGGAGGCTCCTATGAGGCTGGGTGGTAAGGTCGCTATCGTTACCGGTGGGGCGAGGCACATCGGCGCCGCCTATTGTCGCAGGCTCGCCGGGGAAGGCGCGGCAGTCGTCATCGCCGACGTCATCAACGGCGAAAGCGTCGCCAAGCAAATTACTGCAACTGGAGGCAAGGCGATAGCCTTGAACGTCGATGTCTCTCGGGAGGAAGATGCCGCACGGATGGCGGCGGAGACGCTGCGGGCCTTCGGCCGTATCGACATTCTCGTTAATAACGCGGCGATTTTCCTCAACATCCAACGACACCCGTTCTACGAGATATCCGCCGAGGAGTGGGACCGAGTCTCGGCAGTAAACATTAAAGGTCCATTCTTGTGCGCCAAAGCCGTGTTTCCTCAGATGAAGCAACAAGGGAGTGGCAAGATCATTAACATTTCATCGTCCACCGTCTTCGCCGGCACGCCGTTATTCTTGCATTACGTTGCATCGAAAGCTGCGTTGGTGGGAATGACAAGATCTCTCGCACGCGAGGTGGGCGAGTTCGGCATTTGCGTTAATGCCATCGCTCCCGGTCTGGTTCAACACGAGGGCCAGAACGCGCCGAAGGAGTTTACCGAATTCCAGCTGAAGGCGCGCTCCATCAAGCGACTCCAAATCCCGGAAGATTTGCTCGGCGTCCTTGTCTATCTCGCATCCTCGGACAGCGATTTTGTCACGGGCCAAACCCTCTTGGTCGATGGCGGGAACGTTCTCTATTAAATTCAGACAGACCATTTCAGGAAGATGTTATGGTTGGGGAAAGACCTGCCGACAATTCTTGTTTCGGGCTTAAGGTGATAAGCTCTTTGCGAGCGCATTTTTCCTTGTCGCCTTAAGAACGGCATGGAAGACGGGAGGGGATAGACGGCGACAAAGTTTGTTTCACTGTTCGATTCGAAGGAACTTTTGAAGGAACGCCGCGGAGCACAAGAATTTCTATGTGGCCAACCTTTGCGGCAACCGGATTCATTTCAGGATACAAGACGATCGCAGATAATCCACCGGCGGACTTCGTCGCTGGAAAAGAGAACGAGACAAAGTAAGGAGAGGCTTTTATGGCATACCACGCGTTCGTCGCGATGCCGTACGGCGTCAAAGAGAAAATTGATTTCAATAAGGTCTACAGCGACCTCATCAAACCGGCACTTGAAGGAGTGGGTTTCGAGGTTTTCCGGTCAGACGAGGAGATGCGCGCAGGGGACATTCGCACGGACATGTTCCAAGAGTTGCTTATGGCGGATCTGGTCGTGGCGGATCTCTCCATCGATAACCCAAACGTCTGGTATGAGCTTGGTGTACGCCATGCGCTGAGGGCTAGGGGAGTAATCGGCATCATGTGTCGGCGTGATTACATGCCCTTCGATGTCTACACGGATCGGGCCGTAAGATATTCTATTAAAGAAACTCCCAGCGGAGCCGCGGTCCCTGATCCCGAACGACTGGAAGACGACAAGAAAAAGATCGCTCAATTTGCCACCGAGACGATGGATTCTTGGTACGAGAGGAAGATCAGTCCGGTGTATCACCTGTTGCCCGCTCTCAAAGAGCCGTATTTCAAGTCGCTGCAAGTCGAAGGGGCGAAGGAGTTCTGGTCTTGGGCCATGCGCATCGAGGTCGCGAGAAAAGGAAATCGGCCCGGCGATATTCTAGTGTTTGCAGAAGAAGCTCCGAATATCGGCCTTCGGGTCGAGGCGTACCAAAGTGCGGGCAATGGCCTGCGTTCTCTGGGACAGTTTGCTTTGGCACTCGATCAACACGAAAAGGTGTTGGAGCTGGCTCCCGATGATCTTGAAAGTCGTCGTCAGAAGGGCCTTTTGTTGGGACGGGTGAAGCAGAGCGACGCGGCCAAGCAATGGCTCCAAAATTTAGTTAAAGATGTTCCTGACGATGCGGAGAGTTGGGCGCTCTTGGGTCGCGTGGAAAAGGATAGTTGGATCACTGGCTGGCGGGCGGAGGGAAAAACAGTGGAGCAGATGCGGCAAGATGCTGCGGCTGATGATGCTGTGCTGCAGGAGACGATCAATGCTTATGCCAAAGGGTTTCGCAAAGATCCGTCGCATTACTATTCAGGTATCAATGCTCTGGCGCTTATGCACCTGCTGTCAGATTTAACGGGCAAGGAAGAAAACTTGGAAGTACGAAAGGAAATGGAGGGCGGCGTGCGCTGGGCGGTGCGGGGCGCGTTAGAAAGAGACCCGCAAGATTATTGGGCGCGCGCCACACTTGCAGAATTGGAGGGGTTGTCAAATGAGCAAGATGTTATTGAAGAGGCCTTGAAGAGTGCCGTCGCCGTCGCAGATAAAGATTGGTTCAAGCTGAATTCTTCGCGTGAGCAGCTTCTCATTTACAAGGATCTTGGGTTTCGGCCCGTCGAGGTTCAGGCCAGTCTGGAAATCATAGACCGTGCATTGGCGCGAGCGATACGCCCCGAGGCACGATGGGTGCCACGGCAGGTTTTTCTTTTTAGTGGACATATGATTGACGCGGCGGATCGCAAAGATCCGCGCTTCCCGCCAGACAAGGAGCCGATTGCAGCCAAAGCGATCGCGGAAAGACTCGACGCGCTCAAAGCCGGAGCGGAGGATCTGGCTATTTGCAGCGGAGCCTGCGGCGGGGATTTGCTTTTTGCCGAGGCGTGCCTTGCGCGCGGATTGAAGCTGGAACTGCGCATCCCCTTCGAGGAGCCGACTTTCATTCAAAAATCAGTTGCCTTTGCACCTGGTAATTGGACGGATCGCTTTTATCAGGTGAAGGATAACCCGAACACCAAGCTGCTGGTGATGCCGGATGAGCTCGGTCAGACGCCCAAAGAAGCCAACCCGTATGCTCGGAACAATCTGTGGCAACTACATGCAGCCCTCTCCCGTGGACCCGATAAGGTCCGTTTTATCTGCTTGTGGAATCGCAAAGGCGGGGACGGTCCCGGAGGCACGGAGCATATGTATGAAACCGTGCAGAAGTATTCCGGGCGGGTTTACGTGCTCGACACAACGAAACTTTGGTAAGGAGGTGAAACATGAGTCTCCTTGAAAAGATCAAGCCAAATGGTCAAAAAAAAATTCTGGCTCTGGACGGCGGCGGCATTCGCGGAATTCTAAGCGTTGAGATTTTGGCTAAGATCGAAAGGCTAATTCGCGAAAAATTGGTCAAGGACGAGAACTTTGTGCTCGCTGATTATTTCGATTTCATTGCCGGTACCAGTACTGGAGCGATCGTTGCCGCTTGTCTTTCCTGGGGCATGACTGTAGATCGAATTCGGAACTTCTATCTGGAAAACGGCAAGGAGATGTTTGACAAGGCTTCGCTACTGGACCGGTACTACCGCCATAAGTTTGACAGCGAAAAACTGTCGGCGCGGCTGCGCGACGAATTTGGCGAAGAAACGACGCTGGGCAGCAACAAACTTAGAACGCTCCTGATGATGGTGCTGCGCAACGCCTCCACGGACTCTCCTTGGCCGGTCTCCAATAATCCGGCGGCGAAATACAACGATTGTACGCGACCGGATTGCAATCTCAATCTTCCTCTTTGGCAACTGGTTCGTGCCAGCGCCGCCGCCCCCACCTACTTTCCACCGGAGATCGTCAAGATCGGGGCTAGGGAATTCATATTCGTCGATGGCGGTATCACCATGTACAATAACCCCTCCTTTCAAGCGTTCCTCATGGCAACGGTAGAGCCGTTCAATCTCAATTGGCCCACAGGCGAGGATAAAGTGCTGGTCGTCTCCGTCGGAACCGGCACGAGCCCGTACGCCAACGCGGATCTTCGCCCCGACGAAATGAACGTTTTGTACAACGCCACGTCGATTCCGTCTGCGCTAATGTTCGCGGCGCTGAACGAGCAGGATTTTCTCTGTCGAGTCTTTGGCCAATGCCTGGCTGGCGATCCTCTGGATGAGGAAGTTGGAGATATGATCGGAAAAAAAGGACCCATCGTTCCCAAGCTTTTTACCTACGTCCGTTATAACGCCGAGCTGACCCGTGAGGGACTCGATGCATTGGGGCTCAACACGGTTGAGCCTACAAACGTCCAACAGCTCGATTCGGTGGAATTCATTGGTGATCTGCAAAAGGTAGGCAAAACGGTGGCTGAAAAGAAGGTAAAGGCCGAGCACTTCGCCGCCTTCTGAGAATGGCGCGCAGGGGCGATCAGTTTGCTGATGAAGCCCGGCGCAATTTTCTCCTTATGGACCGAGAGATAATTGCCAGACTTTTAAGACGCGTCGGTGACACCGGGCTCGACGCCATTATCGCGATATCGCCCGAGAATGTAACCTACGTCTCGGGTTTTGTCGTGCCGTCGCAGTCGCTGATGCGCTGGCGGCACGCCATCTGCGTTTTGACGGTGGATGGCCGAGTCTCCATGGTCGCCATCGATATGGAGGCCAACACAATTAAAGCCCACACCGGGATAGACGATCTCCGCGTCTACCGCGAGTTCACCGAAGATCCGATGGACAAACTCGCCGAAGCATTGAAAGATCTGAAGCTTGGCAGCGCAAAGGTCGGCATCGAGATGGAATTTCTTCCCGCCAAAGACTTCGCCACCCTGCAAAAAAATCTTCCGGCGGTTACATGGGTCGCGGCCGATGCGATTTTTAACAAGTCGCGTCAGGTCAAAACTTCCAACGAGCTGGCGCTTCTTCGTTCGTTGAGTAAGCTCACCGACAAGGCCATCGGTGACGCGTTGTATCAGGCAAAAGTCGGGATGAGCGAAATGGATCTTGCCGGCTTGCTGCTCAGTGGGCTTATCGCTGGAGGCGCGGAAAATTACAAGCTGCTGATCATCGCGTCGGGTGAGCGCAGCCAATTTCCCAATGTCGGGCCGACGGAACGTAAACTGCGTGAAGGGGATCTGATCCGCATGGAGATCTTCGGTCAAAAGAATGGTTACCTGGCCGGCATTTGCCGCACCGCCGTGGTCGGACAGGCTACCGCAGAGCAGGAGAAGATTTGGACGAATTTGATCGCATGCAAGTATCTCGTAATGGACATGATCAAGCCAGGCGCTCGCTGCAGAGAGATCTATCAGACGTTTCTCGAGAAGTTTAACGAGTTGGGACTCGAGCCCATTAGCTTTGTCGCTCATGGGATCGGACTCCATCTCCACGAAGAGCCCTACATGGGACGTTATGGTGACGAGATCGTGGCGGTAGGGATGGTCGGAGCGTTTGAACCTCTGGTTTATATCCCGGGAAGATTCGGCATGCAGAACAAGGACATGTTTTGCGTAACCGAGACCGGCTGCGAGCTTCTCTCTGACTATACGCCCACGGATACGTTGTTGAGAGTCGGCTAGCATCGCAAAAAAATGAAGCGAATCTTTACCGCAAAGTGGTTCATGATCTCACGCTTGCTTACAAAACTGAAAATGCAGATTATCGTCATGCTGGCATGGATGGCCGGCATCCAGGTGCGCATGGACGCCTCTGGGAAAACATCCGTGTTGACCTGGATTCCAGCAGTCCATGCTGGAATGACGCAATCGAGGGGTTCTGTGTAGACTGACCGATTCCCCCGCCGTGTATTCAAAGGAGGACACAAGGTTCGCGAGAGACAATGAAGATTACTAACATCGAAACCGTGCCGATTCGCTTGCCAACCCGCAGGGTGCACCAGTGGGCGAGCCTCACGACCCCGATCGGAGTTTACGTCATCATCAAGATGCATACCTATGAGGGTGTGGTGGGCCTCGGCGAAGCGCCGGCTCTGAAGGACTGGGGCGGAGATTACGGCAGATACTTCGGTGAAACACCTCAGACCACGGTACATATCATCAAAGATATATTGGGTCCGGCCCTGAAGGGGGAGGATCCCCGTCGTTTCGAACAAATTCACGAGATCATGGACAAAGCCGTGAAGGGTTATCCCTATGCCAAGGCGGCTATCGATATGGCTCTCTACGACGTCGCCGGCAAGGCGATGCAGGTGCCGGCTTATCAGTTTTTGGGGGGCTGCTTCCGAGATCGAATCAGCATCGCTCATAGCCTTGGCTTGATGGAAATTGAAAAGGCCGTCGAAGAGGCCATCCAAGCGAAGTCTGAAGGAGTCAAAACGATCAAACTCAAAGGCGGTGTCGATCCCAAGCGGGACGTGGAACTCGTACGCCGAATGCGCGACGCTCTCGGTTCCGAAACCAAGATCTGTGTCGACGCCAACCAGGGCTACCCGACGCCCAAGACCGCCGTTCAAGTGATCAGAGGGATGGAAGCATATGATTTGCTCTACATGGAGCAACCCGTGGAGGGCATCGACCAAATGGCGGAAGTGGCGAAGCGAGTCGATACGCCGATCATGGCCGACGAAAGCGCATGGACAGCCGCCGATGTTGTAGAGATTGTCCAGAAAAGAGCCGCCGATCTCATCTCTATCTATACCACCAAACCCGGGGGAATTTTTAAAGCCAAAAAAGTCGCGGCAGTCGCGGAAGCTGCGGGGCTCAAGTGCAATGTCAATGGCTCGGTCGAAACCGGTGTTGGCAATGCGGCAAACATTCACCTGGCCGCGTCAACGGCGGCGGTGACTTTCGGTTGTGTCGTCCCGGTTTCCACACCGAAGGGCAAAGGTAAGAGGGGCATCGCCGGGATCTACTACCAGGACGATATCATTAAGGACGCGTTCGGCTATAGCGATGGCGATATTTTGGTTTCCACAAAACCCGGCCTTGGCATCGAGCTGGACGAGGACAAACTGAAACACTATCGCCTCGACTCGTAGATTTCTGTCCATGTCCATCAAAAAAATCGCGGTCCTAGGCGCCGGCAATGGCGGTTGCGCGGCGGCGGCTGACCTCACCCTTCGCGGTTATGAGGTCCGGCTTTTTTCCCGCTCCGAGAATACCCTGATGCCGATTGCCAAGCGCGGCGGAATCGAGGTCGTAGAGGACGGGGTAGAGCAATTTGCGACGCCGTTCATGGTCAATGCTCATTTGGCGCCGGTGGTTAACGGCGCGGATCTCATCATCATCGCGGCGCCCGCTGTTGCCCATGAATACTTGGCGAAGAACCTGGCGCCATATCTGGTCGATGGTCAGCGAATTCTGTTAAACCCCGGGCATACCGGTGGTTCCCTTCACTTCGCGAACGCTCTCCGGCGTGCCGGTGTGAAAGCACAAATCAAATTGTGTGAGACGGTTACCCTCACCTACATCTGCCGCATGCCGCAGCCAGCGCGAGTCGAAATCTATCGCCGGACGACTTCTCTTCGGTGTGCAGCGTTTCCGGGAAAGGACACCGGCGATCTGGTGCGGGAGATTCAAGAAATCTTTCCAAATGTGATTCCCGCCACGAACGTCCTGGAAACCGGATTTGCCAATATCAATGCCATCATGCATCCCGCAGGGATGCTCGGCAACGCCGGATGGATCGAGAAAACGGCCGGCGACTTCTATTACTATCGGGAGGGGATTACTCCGGCGATTGCGGCGTGGATTGAAGAAGTTGACCGGGAACGTTTGGCAATTGTCCAACGTCTCGGACTAAATCCCCTCCGATTTGTCGACATCTTTTACCAGGCCGGACTCACTTCGGAGGCGGCGAGGATTAGCGGCTCGATTTACCGCGCCATCAACGAAAGCGAGCCTAATCGAACGATCAAGTCGCCCAAGACACTGGATCATCGCTACATAAAGGAAGACGTCGGCTATGGCCTCGTGCCGATGGCGGAGATTGGCAAGCTGCTTGGTATTAGTACGCCCATAATCGACGCGCTGATCACCCTCGCTTCTGTGGTGAGTGGAACCGACTACCGAAAAGACGGGTTGACCGTCGAAAAAATGGGGTTAGCTGGGGTTACGGCGAATGATTTACCGAAGGTTCTACGCGACGGCTTCTAATCATTGCGGGTGCATTCGCTGCGGCAATTGTTTCCTGTGTCATTCCCGCATGCTTCTAGCGAAAATCCAGGCGAATCTCGGACTGGACCGCCGATTAAACGTTCGGGGGTGACGACTTCGAGGTGAACACGTTAGGTTTTTTATGTTATTTTGCTTTCACAAACGAGGTGAAAACCTCAGGAGATGATCTATGCGCGTCGGGCTGTGTTTTGATGGATTTTATTCCATCCAAGAAATGATCGAGCTTGCGCAGTTGGCCGATGAGATCGGCATGGAATCGATTTGGATGTCGGACCATCTTTGCTTTCGCGATTCTCTGACAACTTCTATGGCGCTGCTCGCATCGACCAAGAGAATCAAAGTCGCGCCGGCGCCGATGAGCCCATACTCGCGTCACCCGATTATTTCGGCGATGTCGATTGCGACCATGGAGGAGTTCGCCCCGGGCCGCGTGATCGCTAGTCCCGGGACCGGAAACGCGGCGGCTTTGAAAGAAGCGGGCATCGAGTCTCCGCGACCCCTGAAAACGATGCGCGAGTATGTCGAGATTTTGCGGCGCTTTCTGAACGGGGAGACGGTGAACTTTCATGGCGAAATGTTCCAGGTGAACGGCGCAAAGATGGGGTTTATGCCGTCTGCGCGGATTAAAATGTATCTAACGGCCGTGCGGTCTAAGATGCTCCAGCTCGGCGGGGAGATCGGTGACGGTGTGCTGCTGTCAGCCGGGTGCGCACCGGGCTATATCGCACAATGTGTCAGCGAGATCAAAAAGGGCGCAGAGAAGGCGGGGAAGTCTTTGGCGGATCGGGAAGTGGCGGGTTTCGTTACGACCTCGGTTTCCGAGAATCCAAAAGAAGCTCTTGACGCTAACAAGATGTTTCTCGCATATATTTTTCGCAATACGCATCATGGCGAAAACATTCGCTTGGGAGGAGGTAAAGTGGACCAAGAGGCGCTCGCCGCAGCCGTGGCAAAGCGCGATTGGGAGGCGGCCAAGAAATTCATCAGCGACGATGTCGTCCACGCGCACTCTGTCGCCGGCACGCCGGCGGAATGCCGGAGTCAACTGGAAACTTTCATGAAGGGCGGACTCAACCTGCCCATTCTACTTCCCATGGGTACTCAGGAGGCAAGGAATAAAGTTATCCGGATGGCTCGCGATTTAGGCACCTAAAGCAGATGATGGTGAGCTGTTGTTTCAGTCTCTACGGGTTTGATTCCACCCAGCTTGCTACGCAAAGGTGGCATCTGCCAGTTTCGGTCATTCCCGCATGTCTTTAGCGGGAATCCAGGGGAGATTCCGACTGGACCCCCGATTAGGACACTCGGGGGTGACGAATTCGGGTTACGTGACCATAGTAGTTTATCGACACTCTGCATCCTGCTGCGGGGTGGTTCAATCGGTCCAACAAGAGTACGAGGAGCCAAGCTTATGATTCGAAATAGGCCGAAAACGCGTCTGTGGCAATGGGTGGTGCCTTTGCTAGTCGTTACGTTCTTCCTCAACGCGCCAATTGCGTGGGGTCAGCCCGTGAATCTCGATGCAGCCAAAAAAGAAGGCAAGGTCATCATCTACGGTACGATTGTGCCGCAAGTTATGACGATTATTGAGAGGGGGTTTGAAGGAAAATACGGCCTCAAGGTGGAATATTGGCGAGCGGATGCGACGAAGGTCATCGACCGGGTGCTGACCGAATGGCGTGCCGGCAAGCCTGGCTTTGATCTTGTCATCGGCGCGCGCGGCGCTTTGTTACTGGGGAAGGAAGAGAATATCTTTGCGAAGTTCGTTCCTGTGAACACCGCCAATTTTCCGGCAAAATTCAAAGATGCAGACGGTAAGCTCACACCCTGGCGGGTAACCCCGGTGGGTGTTTTGTATAACACGGAGTTGGTTAAGTCCGGCGATGTACCAAAAAGTCTCGACGATCTAGTGGACGCAAAATGGCAAGGAAAGATCAGCATGCCCGATCCTTCGCGCCACGCGAGCACGGCGCAGTATCTCTGGAATCAGAACCAGGTGAAAGGAGAGAAGTGGTTGGAGTTCGTCAAGGGACTGGCCAAACAGAGGCCGTTGCTGCTGGAGTCTTATTCCACTGTTCCAAGCGCAATTGTCCGGGGCGAAAGTCAGCTGGGGATCACCTACGTTCAATACGCCGGGCAAACGAAGGGGCCCATCGATTTTGCTCCTATCGATAAGATCTTCGCCGACCCGAGCGACGCGGCGCTGAGTGCCAAAGCGGCTAATCCGAACGCGGCCAAAGCTTTCATCGAATACCTCTGTTCGTCGGAAGGACAGAAGAGAGTGGCTGAGACGGGGGAATTTGTGCTTCACCCGGGAATCTACCCATCGCTCAAAGGCGCCGACAAGGTGATAACCAATATAGTGTTCATGGATAACCCCAGCGCGGAACAGCTGGCCAAGTTGCAGAGTGAATTTCGGCAGCTTTTTCTCTCGAAATGAAGGCCTCCGACCCGCGCGACTTTCCTTACTTGACTTCATGCCGCGCCGTCTATAATGGTTATCGTGTTTTAACTCTGAAGGAGGGGTTATTGTGAATCGAGCCATCAATCGTTGGATGTTTCTCGTGGGCGTCTTCGCTATCGCCGGTTCGGTAATGACCGCATCAGTATCTGCTCAATCCGTTAATCTCGAGGCGGCGAAACAGGAAGGCAAAGTTAGCGTGTATGGAGCCCAGGTGCCTCAGGCCATGAAACCGCTCCATGCGGCATTTGAAAAAAAGTATGGCATTACGGTCGACTATTGGCGCGGTTCATCGACACAGGTTTCGGAACGCGCGCTGACCGAATCACGCGCGGGCAAACCCGGCTTTGATGTGGTCGAAGGTAATCGCGGCGTTCAGCTGATCATGCGAGACGAGGGGCTTTTCCAGAAATTTATCCCGCCGTCATCAGAGAAATTTCCAGCCCAGTTCAAGGAAAAGGACGGCATGATCACCCCGTGGCGGGTGCTGCCAATTAGCATTCTCTACAATACGGATATGGTCAAGTCAGGTGATCTTCCGAAAACGTTCGACGATCTTTTGAGTCCCAAATGGACTGGCAAGTTAACTATGCCCGATCCCACCCGGCATACCACAACCGCTCAGTTTCTATGGAATCTTAACAAGTTCAAAGGCGACAAATGGCTGGACTTCGTCAGAGCATTGGCTAAACAGAGGCCTCTTCTCGTCGAATCCTTAGCGCCGGTTACCACGACGATTATCAAGGGCGAGGCGCCGGTCGGCATTACCTACATCAAGTACATCAAACAGTACAAAGGTCCGGTCGACTATATCGCTATGGACAAATATCTGACCGATCCGAACTACATGAGTCTCGGTGCCAAGGCCGCACATCCCAACGCGGCGAAGCTCTATCTTGATTACATCTGTTCGCCGGACGGCCAAAAACTGGTGGCTGAGGAAGGGGAGTTCGTCATGTCTCCGGGCATTTTCCCGCCGATTAGAGATGCGGAAAAAGTGGCGCCACGGATGATTTTCATGGACAATCCTTCTGAGGAAGAGTTCAAAAAGTTGATGACGGTCACGTTCCGAGAGATTTTCTTTGCCAAATAATATTCGGGCCGCTGACATACTGTGAGCTATTGTAGAGGGGCCGGCCGACACGTGGCCGGCCCTCTTTGTTTTCTGACGAAGAAAAGCCGGAAGCAATAATGAATGGCACAGCGGTTTTGACCCATGTTTTCGAGCGGCCGCTGCGAGCTTTTCGCCAGGATCCTCAGCTCTGGGTGATCACCGCGGTGGGCGTCGTGATCGCTTACCTGAGTCTGTCGCCGACGATCATGCTGTTCTACGGGAGTTTTCTCAGCAAGCCGCTCGGTGTGGCTGGTGATTTCACTCTGGCTCATTACATCAGTGCGTACACGGATCCGCTGACTTATCAGTTGTTATTCAATTCGTTTGTCTTCGCCACCGGATCATCCATTCTCGCGACTTTTCTTGCGGCCACCTTGGCCTGGATCTCCATACGGACGAATGCGCCCTTCAGGAAAGTTTTCGAGCTGATCTCCATTGTACCGAACATCTTTCCGCCGGTAATGCTTGCCGTGTCTTGGACGGTGCTCCTCAGCCCACGTACAGGTTTAATCAATCGCCTATTGATGAATACTTTCGATTTGGAGACGGCGCCGCTAAATATCTATTCGCTGGGAGGGATGATCTTCGTCGAGGCTTTGATCACGACTCCGCTCGCCTTTCTGATCGTGTCGGCATCGCTGTATTCGATGGACCCCGCTTTGGAGGAGTCCGCCCGGGTGGCCGGCTCGAGCAATTTTCAAGTCGCATGGCGGATTACGTTCCCGATCGTTCGGCCTGCGCTGCTGGCGTCGGCGATGCTCAACTTCGTGCGCGCGATCGAGAGTTTTGAAACTCCCGCTATCATCGCTCTGCCGGCGCGTATCGAGGTCTTCACGACGAAAATATACCGTGAAGCCATCGGCGCCTTTCCGCCTAACCAAAATTTGGCCGCCACTTACGCCGTCTCCTTGCTGTTGATCACCATGATCTTTGTTTATTTTTACCGTCGCCTGACCGCCAGAACCGAACGCTACGTCACGGTCACAGGCCGCGGCTACAGACCAAATATTATCGACCTGGGCAGGTGGCGTTATGCGGCCTCGGTGATAGCTAGTTTGATTTTGCTGCTCATCGTCGTTTTGCCGTTTATCATTTTGATATATGTTTCCTTCATTACCTATATTCATGTTCCAGGCGCCAAAACGTGGGAGTTGCTGACCTTGGATAACTATCGTTCGAATCTCACGGATGGCCGCACGTTTCGCGCTTTGCAGAATAGTGTGGTCCTAGCGGTGGGAGGCGCTACGCTCTGCATGCTGATCGCATCCGTCACCGCGTGGGTGACCACCAAGACCAAGACGGCAGGTCGAGGAGTGATTGAAGCATTGACTTTTATCCCCTGGGCCTTTCCCGGCACCGCTCTTGCCATTGGCCTCTTGTGGACCTATGTGTATGTGCCTTTGCCGATCTATGGGACTTTGTGGATTCTGCTGATCGCTTACATTACTCGCTTTTTACCCTATGGCCTGCGCGCAATGACGAGCACCGTGGTGCAAATTCACGGTGATTTGCCCGAGGCTTCCATGGCTTGTGGTGCCGGATTCGCGATGACTTTTCGCCGTGTGCTGCTGCCGCTGCTCCGCCCGGGGTTCATTGCCGGCTGGATTATTCTGGCAACGATCTACCTTCGCGAATTCAGTACTTCGATTTTTCTCTACTCTCCAGGCTCCGAACCGCTGGGTCCCTTGCTCTATCATTTTTATGTCGACGGCAATCTCGGGCCCATGTGCTCCCTGGCTTTGATCGTAAGCGCGGTGTGCATAACTTTGATTCTGGTCGCTCGTAGAATCGGCAAGGTAGGCAATCAATTCGAGGGACGTTAGTAGATCGGGCATTACCGAAGATAGTTCAAAACGTTCAAGCCGTTTAAGCCGTTCAACACGATTTGAACAAATTGAACTCTACCAAGGCCGATTGCTTCGACTCGGAGAGTTACCCTGAGGCTATTGCAGTAGGAAATACTCGCATGGAAGCACAGAGCGCAAAGCGAATTATCGATAAGAACCTGCAGTATGATGAGGTCAAACGACTCATCGTCAAGCTGGTCCAGCACGAAAGCCCGCAGACCGAACAACTGGAGGCTGAGCCGAAGGTGCTTGCCCTGATCCGTGAGGTGATCAAACCGGAGCTCGAACAAGCTGGGCTGCATCCATCTATTGATGACAAGGGCAATCTGATCCTTCGCCTCAACGGTCGAGGCCGCGGCGATCGGCTCATGCTCGTCGGCTACGCGATGAACGCGGCGCCAACCACGATGCAGAACCCCTATTCAGGCGAAATCGTCGACGGAGCGCCATACAAACTGGAGGGCGAGTGTGTTTGGGGTCGCGGGGCCTGCGAGCAGAAGGGCAGTCTGGCGGCGATGCTGGCGGCGATGCGATTCATCGGTGTTCATAAGGTTGAACTGCCGGGGAATCTTTATTTTGTCGTCAGCACTGCCGGCGAAACCGGGCGCCACGATTCTCTCGCTCATGTGCTCGATCACGGGAACGTCGAAGCCGATTGGTGCATCATCGACGGCCCGCCGGAAATTCAACTCGGGAACAAAGGCCGGGTTGATGTGCTGGTGATCGTGCGTGGCAAGCAAGCCCACAGCAGCCGGCCGTGGGAAGGCATCAACTCCATCGAAGGCGCGATGAAAGTCCTTGAAAAACTGAAACCCTTGATGCCTTACCCGGAAGAGAAGGCTCATCCTGAGTTGGGCAAGGTCAGTTTGACGCCTAACGCCATCGAGAGTTTTCCTAAAGCCACACACACGATCCAGAGCGAGTGCCGAATCATGTTCGACCGGCGGCTGCTCCCAGGAGACGATCCGAAAAAGGCGATCCAGCAGATGCGAGATGCCGTCGGAAAAATAGAACCCTTCGAAATTGAAATTCAGCCACGGGATTTCATGTATCCCAGCGAAGTCGGCAAAGAAGCGGAAGTCGTGCAAGCCCTGGAGCACGGCATTCGCATCATGCTCGGGCAGCAGCCGGCCTATAGCTTCTCCACTGCGGCGAACGATACCGGGCTGTTCAACTTTCGCAAGATCCAGGCGATCAACTACGGTGCACGGGACATTCGTTTTCAGCATACCGATCACGATCTGGTTTCGGTAAATAAGGTCTTCGATGCTGCGAAGGTCTTTACTTTCTTAGCGCTGCATCGGTAAAAAGGTGGCTAGGCCGCGCCCATCGCATTCGACTTGGAGTTTACAGCAGAATGTGAACAATCCGCGATAACTCTCTTCGGTTCACTATCGTGACTCACTCACCCCACAGTGTTAGCTTTGAAGCCCACCGGCCCGTGGTTATGGGTCGAAACGGCATGGTCTGCGCGGGTCACCCCTTAGCGTCACAGGCGGGCATTTCCATGCTACAAAAGGGCGGTAACGCGGTCGATGCTGCCATCGCCACGGCCGCCGTGCTCAACGTCGTCGAGCCTTTGATGTCGGGTATCGGCGGCGATGGCTATCTAATGATCTATTGGAGACGCGACGACCGTTTGAGCGTAGTCAACGCCACCGGAGCTGCTCCCGGTGCGGCGACCCGAGAGCGTTTTATCCAGCAAGGGATAGCGATGAAGGGCATGCTGTCGGTGTCTGTGCCAGCGTTGGTTGATGGTTGGCTTTCTGCCCATGAGAAATATGGCTCGCTTTCGCTCGCCGAGGTGTTTGCTCCGGCCATAGACCTCGCAACCAACGGCTTTCCAACGAGCCATGTGCTGGCCAAAGCGATTGCCGTAGACCCACTCATTTGTGAGTTTCCAACCTCGAAGGCGGTTTTCAGCCGTGACGGTCGGCCACTCCAGCCCGGGGAAATTCTCTATCAGAAGGATCTCGGACGCACTTTCCAGGATATCGTCGATGGTGGGCAGGACACCTTCTATCGTGGAAAAATCGCCCGTAGCTTAGTCAGATTCAGCGAAGAGCAAGGGGGGTTGTTGACCGAAGCCGATTTTGCCAGATGTCGGAGCCGCTGGGAAGAGCCCATTGGCACGGGCTATCGCGGCTACACCGTCTATGAGGCGCCACCCAATTCGAGCGGGCACGTGCTGCTGCAGGAACTGAATTTGATCGAGCAGTTCGATCTAAATGCTCTCGGCTGCAATACCGCCGAGAGCATACACCGAATGGTGGAAGCCAAGAAACTCGCTTTCATAGATCGAGAAGCCTTTCTGGCGGACCCGGACTTCGTAGAGATTCCAACGGAAGGATTGATTTCGAAGGAGTATGCCAAAGAGCGCGTAAAGCTCATTCATCCTGATCGCGCGGCGATAAGCGTGCAGCCGGGCAATCCGTGGCAGCATCAAAAGGATCGCAGGAAAATCTCTAAGGCTAGCGGGCTCTCCACTGTGAGCGAAAGCAAAGACGACACAACCTGTTTTGCAGTCGTTGATCGATGGGGTAATGCAGTGTGCCAATTACAGAGCCTGCAAAGCCCGTTCGGATCGAGTCTGATCGCGGGCAACACCGGCATTCTGCTGAATAATCGGATGACCTATTGGCATCTGGAAGCGGATCATCCCGACTGTCTCCAAGCGGGGAAGCGGGTGCGCCACACCATGAACCCGGTTATGGTGTTCAAGCAAGAAAACAGAAAGCGGCGTTTGATCCTGGTTTGCGGAACGCCGGGGGCGGATACCCAGTTGCAGACCAATCTACAGGTGATCACCCATGTATTGGACTTTGGCATGACAGTGGTGGAGGCTGTGGAAGCGCCGCGCTGGCGTCACACGCAAAATCTCACCGAGTCCACGGTGCCCCATACCTGCAATGACGAGTTAATCCTCGAAGGGCGTTTTGCCGAAGAAGTTCGAAGCGGCTTGTCTCGTCGCGGCCATGTGCTCAATATCATCGGCGATTGGGAAGCGACGGGCAGCGAAATGATGATCCAGATCGACCCCGAAACTGGCGCGCTTTTCGGTGCGGCGGATCCCCGACGCGACGGCTACGCTCTCGGCTGGTAGGGCGCCTTGCGCCGGTCTCGAGTTTCGAGTTCAAAGTCCCGAGTTAACCTGACCCGGATTTCGTAGTTAAACCGAATTTGCCGAGAGCGAGGCGGAATCCTGGAGCAGCAAAGCGTCCGACTGGGAAGTTGCAAAGTCATTTTGCGCTCTCGCACGTCGTTGCTATGAAACTTTACATCCTCTCCCAGCACTGTTGATCGATGTCAGCTCAGAGGGCAGAACCCCATCGACTTTGCTGCTGAAGGGTTGCGCCTCGCGCTTTCTGTCGATCGCAACTGCGGAATCCGAGCTGAAACCAGAAACCTGGAACCACTATTTGAGACGAGTTTCAATTTCACGGCTGGTCAGCGGCTGTCGAAACATTTCGTTGCGCATGTGGACACGCTGCTGGCTAATTGCTCGAATCGCTTTTTTCATCCGCTGTAAGTCCTGCCGGTTCTTGACGGCCTGGGCCGCTTCTCTGGCTGCTTCCTTGTAGTGGTTCTTCTCGTCCTGGTAGATGACCTCCATCGCCTTTGCGATCATCCGCTCGAGATGGTCGCCGGCGAGCTTTCTACCTTCTCGAAACATTCGGGCTCCACCCCCTTCCGTTACCAGCACCGCCGCTTTATCTACCGGAGAACCCGAGTTAGCATATCCTCTGCGGAGTTCTGCAAGTTTTTTTTCTTGTGGCAGCTGGAAGGTGTCCTCCGCGGAGATGGGATGGCCCAAGAGATATTGAAGAGCGTCGGCCATGAGCACGTAGTGGTTGAATTCTTGGGTCATCTGTTGGAGCAGGTAGTGATAACGGTGTCTGTCGATGTCTTTGTCGATCCTCGGAAACAGCGCGACCAGTTGGCTGAGCTCTTTCTGGATTCCCGTGAAGTAGCCGTCCACGGGATGGAGTTCCTTCCAGAGCTGCGCCTTTAACCAGAAGATATGATCCTCGCGAGAAGGTTTGCCATTGAAGAATCGCCTGGCGATGTGAGCCTCGGTCTCCCAATAGGGAAGGGCCGTGCGGATAAGTTCACGCTCGACTTCACGATTCATTGTTTTCCTTTCTCAATGCCGTAAGAAATTACGCGATAGACGCTTGAAACGGGACACTAGAGGATAGCTTGCTGGTCTGTCAAACGAAGCTTTCAAAACACGACGGCGGCCCGAAGCTGTTTGCCTGGACCGCCGTGGGATCTGCTGTTTGATCGAAAGGGCTCGTTACCGGTACCACCATCCAAAGCGTGAATCATCACGGTCGTAGTAGCGGCCGTAGCGATAATCATTGCGATCATACCATCCGAAAACTCGTCCCGGACGTCTCGCGATCTCTTCCCTCAATTCTGGCCGCTTCTTTAGAAAGCGTTCCACTTCGGGATGACTCTTGAGAAACTTGTTGTCATATACCAGTCTCGGGTTCTCTCTTATCTGTGTGGATGCCTTTGGATGTTCGCGCATGAATCCATGGTATTCGGAGATTTGAGCACCGAGCTGTCGCTGATCGCTCCAGGCATAGCCTTCACCGGCCAGAACCAGAAACATCCCGATTAGAAGAAGCACGGCTGTACAGAGAATTTTTCCATTTAAGCTCTTGTTGCTCATCGTCGTTATCCCTTTCGCTCCGTTAGACGTTGAGCACTACGGATTGTTTATTGCCGTACAATCCGACGCAATAGGCGTTCGTGGAAAAGACTGTTTTAATAAGGAGTTAGAAACCAAAGTTTATCTATGACGCGAAGGATAGATTCGCCCCATGGGTGAGTTTGGCATCAAGTGCGCTGGAGCCGGTTACGCCAGGGCGAAGGGTAGCTGCATAGGGAGAAGGGCCAAAAGTTCGCAACCAATTGATCAGAGGGCTCTCGGGCTCCATCGGCATCAGAAAATCGATCGAATGCGGCCCGATGGTGTAACGTATTCCCTTGGCCCGTAGCTTTTCGTCGGTAATATGAGTTGGCCCGCTACCAAGAACCCCGTCATACCATCGTTGAACCGCCGTGAGCTCTCCCACAGCAACCGTCAGAGTATCGATGCCGGTTGCGCCGTTTTTGTGATCGAAAATCTGGGGAATTCTTTCTTCTCTTTGTGTTACGTCCTGAATCAGAAATGGTGCGACGCCACGATCACTTCCCTGGGCCAATGATAGAAGCCACTTAAGTTCATAGCCATCCGGTCGGGTCCTGGACCATGGGACCGGATCGTTAATCGCAACACCGGCGGCACGAAGCTTCCCGGTATCGCCCTTGAGATCGTCCGTCTGCATGCAGAAATCGATCAGACGTTCGCCTTTCTGCAGCGGATCCCACCAACGATGGTCCAGCGCCTCGCGATAGAAGGCAATGATCTCAACATAGGAGCCGTCGACTAAAGAGATAAGAACATTGTGGCTACCCACCGGATGTTTGCCACCGGGAACGACAGTGAAGCCGAGCTGCTCGTAATCTTTGGCCGCCTGCTCGAGATTGTTGACGACGATGACGATATGATCGATCCCTTGAAGCATAAGCTAACAATTCTACTTGAAAGCTGGAGCAACTTCGTTCAGAAACCGCTTCAACTGTCCGGTCTGATCCCAAGAGGTCATGCGCAAAGTGATGTGATCCAAGCCGGCGTCGAAAAAGGTTTTAAGCTCCTCGATGCACTGCTTTGGGTTGCCCGCAGTGGTAAAACCCTCGACGAACTTCATACTGAAGTTGGACGTGTAATACTTGTCGAGGAACGCCTTGCTCTCATCTAATGCGGCTTGCCGGTCTTCGTTGACGTTCATGTTATGGTACAACGCGCTGCCGATCTTTGCCGGATCGCGGCCTTCTTCCTTGGCCATTGCAACAATTCGTGTCCACTGCGATTTGAACTCCGCCGGTGTGACTTTGTTAGTCATCCAACCATCGGCGAAGCGCGCGACGCGGCGCAGTCCCCGTTCGACGGCAGGACTCGGGGCGCTGGCGCCATCCTTCCAGGTCAGCCCGGTGGGATTACTGGCGATCCAGATAGGCATTGGATTCTGCACGGGACGGGGTTGAATCGTGACGCCTTCGAATTCATAAAAGCGGCCCTTGTGCGATGCTTTTTCCTCGTGAAACAGCTTGCGGAGGATAGTGATCCCTTCCTCCAGTCGAGCGACCCGTTCGGTGTCCTTGATGCCCATGACTTTGTGCTCGAGTGCTTGAGCGGGGCTCTGCTCGTTGGGTCCGCCCAGACAGACCGCCAGCCAGGCCCGGCCGCCGGAGATGACATCCAAGCTCGTCCACTGCTGGGCTAATAACGCCGGGTGCCGCTGCGGGAAGGTGGCCATGCAGCCGACGGCAAGACGGACTTTTTTGGTGACAACGGCGAGCGCGGAGAGAAGGGCGATGGATTCCAACCGAGGCTTTGCCAACAGACTGTCGCCGACCCAGACCGCGTCGAATACGCCTGAGTCTTCACCCCGCTTGGCCATGTCAAAGAGTTCGGGAACAGTCACAGCGCCGATGATCACCCCGCGATTAGCCAGTGTCAGTCCGAACGTTCCCATGATCGATCATTCCCTCTGCGTCTCTATAACACACGGTTGGCGTGATGCGAAGGCGGGCCACTCGATTTGACACCTATTTTCATCCATGGTTGGTTGATGCCTGCTGAACGCGAGAGAGGGCGAAGGAGTAAGGCAATGGTCGCCAATTTTAGAGGTTATCTCGACACGCTCAAGGAAAACGACGAGCTCACTGTCATTTCGAAGCCCGCTGATCTTCGCGATATAGCGGCGCTAGTGCCGCAATCGGACAAGGCGCTGTTATTTACCAACGTGCGTGGCTACTCCATGCCGGTGGCATCAGGGCTGCTCCAATCGCGCAAGCGCATCGCTCTGGGGATGGAAGTTGCGTACGACAAGATCGAGGCCAAGCTGCGCGCTGCGATGGACCATCCGGTAAAGCCCAAGCGCGCTACAAAAGCGCCGGTCAAAGAAGTTATTCGAACAAAGAACAAAGTCGATCTTTACGAATTGCCGGTTCCGGTCTTCTCCGTTATGGACGGTGGGCCGATGATCACGGCGGGGGTTGTGATCGCCGAAGATCCGGAGTTTGGTATGAACGCCGGCATCTACCGCTTGATGCTCAAGGAGCGAAACATCACCGGCATCGACATTGTAACACCCAATAACTTGCGAAAGTTTGCGGAGCGCGCATTGCAGCAAAAAAAACCGCTGCCGATTTCGATCTCCATCGGCACCCATCCTTACGAGTTGGTCGCCTCGACCTTCAAGGCAAACTTGGGAGTCAACGAGTTAACTTTTTCCGGTGGGCTGCGTGGACAGCCACTGGGTTTGGCCGACGGCGAAACAATTCCGATTCCCTGCATCGCCGACGCCGAAATCGTTTTGGAAGGGGAGATCTTGCCTGAAGGCTGGGTCTATCCGGAAGGTCCGTTCTGCGAGTTCAATCGATTGATGGGCGGGATTCACATGAACCCCCACGTGCGGATCAAAGCGGTCATGCATCGCAAAGACCCCATTTATTATGCGCTTCATATGCCATGGGAAAATATCTGGATGAGCGCGCCGATCTACGAAGCGGCGGCGTGGCGGGTGTTGCACGAGGCGGGCGTCCAGGCGACGGCGATCAACGTAACTCCGGGCGGCTGCTGTCACTGGCATATCGTCGCATCGATCAAGAAGCAGCCCGGTGACGGCAAGAACGCCATCATGGCGCTGTTGTCTATCGCCGACATCAAGCATGTGACGATCGTCGACGATGATATCGATGCCTTCGATCCGACGGATGTCGAATGGGCTGTCGCCACTCGGGTTCAGGCGGATCGTGACGTGGTGATTATTTCCGACGCTCGGTCCAAACCTTTAGATCCATCGCTGCCGCCGCCAACCGCTGGGAAGATTCCGACGACCGCCAAGATGGGCATCGACGCCACTATCCCGGAAAACGTGCCACGGAATCGTTACAACCGGATCGTCTATTTCAATCAGGGTAAGGTTAATCTTAAAGACTATCTCGGTGATGCGGACCGCGCGGTGAAAGCATCGAATAACGGCAAGCCCGATCAAATGGTGGATGTTATGGCAGAAAAGATTCTCGCCGCGCTGGAAAAATCCCACCGCTTTTTCCCTGATCTGTTGGCGCTATTCGCGAAAGAGAACTATCGCACGATCTCAATGGCCGTCGGTTATCTCCACGAACAAGGAAAGATCATACAAGACGGGGAAGGGAAGTATCAGATCAAAGAATAATGCGCTCAACGATGAACGGTCCGCATAGGTGGAGGAGGTTGGCGGCCCTAAAGTCGGTTCGTGCGGGCTGGTTCGCTGTCTTGTTGTGAGTTTCCGTGGTCCGCCGAAGAGTGCGCTGTGATAAATTAATGGGATTTAGTCCTAGCATGGACTTGGTCATCGAGGGCGGTTGCAAGTCTCTTGCGGATCCGTAGAGACAATTTCACCTATGCGGTAGCAGTTCCAATCGTTCCAGCCATTCAATCGCTATGCGCCAATCAAAGCGTTGGGCTAATGCAGGTTCCAAGCGCTCAAAAAGTTCGACCTATTCCAATCGCTCAATAACTGGGAACAAAACCATTCCAGTCCCGCAACCACCAATGAGGAAATGTACTAAGACCTGCTGACTTCCCAGATGAACAGGAAGAACTAATCCGGACGAATCAACTGGCGCTGTTCAGACTGCGGCCGTGCAGGGTTCCAGAGCGACTGCATAGTGGTCATGACGTTTGGAGTCCGTCCCCGCGGTGTCTACGCCGGCCTGTCAGTCGCGTCGGGCGAGCCTTAGTGCTTCCTCAATGTCGCGGACAATCTCGGGGCAGTGTTGCTTGGCGGTTTCGAAAATGATGCGCGCTTGGTCCTCGTTGCAGGGAATATTGTAACCTTCAAACAGCACCCCTTCGACAGCATGATCAATTCGCGTCGCCTTGTCGATGGCTTCACGGGCGGAAGACAGGGCGGAGATTTGACTTCGCAATCGCTCATAGTATCGAGGAGCGACTTTTATGAATATGTCCATCGCGTCACCTCAGTTTGATCGAGGGAGGAAACAGTTAAACGGTTCCTTGGCTTCAAATCGAGCCGGTCGCCGTTTTCCAAACAGTCTGCCAAGAATCAAACTACTATAACACAAAAGAATCAGAAGGGCCCAAATTGATCAATATCAGGAAATTTCATTGGGTCCGACTTCTATGTCTCGACTGTTTAGTTCTATTGGTCATCACAAAGTTGGAATCTTTGCCGCTACGGATGCGCTTTCGCCGTTTCGAGTTCGGGGTTCCCGAGTTTGGAGTCCCATCCAGTCCCTCAACCTAAATACGCAACCGTCGCGATCGTAATCTGATCTGCTGCAGATGAATGTCTTCAAGCAGCTCTCTAAGAGAACGCTATCCCGGGATGTTGAATGTAACGAGGCTGAATTTGCCGCTCCTAAAGTTTGCCGGGGCAAGATTGTGAAAAGAACATTTTCGTACGCCCGTGTACGCACGCATGCTCCTCTTGTCGTCCTTCTGTCATCTATTGCGTTGTATGCGACTCTTTTGTGCATCTAAGCCGCCGCTGTTACGTGAGGATCTTAGAGGCACGGTCATTGCTGAAGACATTCTTCGCGGTGACCTGTGCAGTGCTCATTTTCAAGATCAGTTTCCTTTCCCCAAGCCCCCGTCTTAGAGTGGCGGGTAAGCGCCTTGATCCTAATGGCAGCGTTGTCATCAGCTTCCCAGGGTTGTGGAATCATTTCAGACGCGCCTAGCCGGGCGACGTCGGCGAGCGCAGTCCTACCATCGGAGCCTCGGACTGGCAACCCTTCCGTCGACCAGTCACCGACACATGCCTTCCCGCGTGAGATTCCACCAATAACCACAATTCCCTCCTCTCCGGAAACGGATGAGGCCCCGCCACTCGCCACGACCCCCGCACCTTCGCAACCAACCCTGGTGGAGACCGGTCTGGGCTCGTGGTACGGGCGAAGATTTCACGGTAAGCTCACCGCAAGCGGCGAAGTTTTTGACCAGGAGAAATTCACGGCTGCTCATCGAACTCTCCCCTGGGGTAGCCGAGTGAAGGTTACCAATCTAACCAATGGAAAATCGGTTGAAGTGCGGATTAATGATCGCGGACCGTTTGGGAAAGGTCGCATTATCGATGTCTCTCGGGCTGCGGCAAGGGTCCTGGGCATAGTAGGATCGGGAATAACAACCGTCCGGGTCGAATGGCTTTCTGATTCCGAGAAATAGACAGCAACGCCTGATGGCAGTTTCAGCGGTTCTAAACGTTCCATTGCTGCGCTCACCACAAACGACGCCAGTTCCAGTTGTTCCAATCGTTCCACCGCTTCGCTCCGTTCAAGACGTCAGCGGAAAAATCTAGTTCTAAAGGTTCCGGTTGTTGCACCGGTTCCAAGAGTGGCGCAGATAAGCGCAAAGTGAAGGAGTTGCCAGAACCCATCCATTTCGACATCGAAGTGAAGTTTACGCGCGTAATTACTAAGATCTGAAAATACCAATATCTTCTTGGATGAAAATAGCGTATTAGTGACAGGGAGCAGGTTTGACCCCACCCGTGCCAAGCCCCGTCCCTGTATCAACGGAGCCGCGGTGACTACGAGTAGGATACCCGCCATACCCGCACATGGAACCCGGCTTGACCGATACCCACACGATTGAGAAATCCGGGAAAAAGCGGCGGCGGATTTTTTACGGCTGGTATCTGGTAGCCGCAAGTGTAGCGGCCAACACGATCTTCTCCGCCGCCTATTTCCAGGGCTTCGGCGTTCTCATCATCCCCATAGAGCGCACGTTCGGCTGGGACCGTTGGGTCCTTTCAGCTGCCATGTCGCTCCGCCAGCTCGAGTCCGGCATTGTCAGTCCCGCTGTCGGCTTCCTGCTGGATCGCTTCAGTGCACGCAAGTTGATTTTCTGGAGCGCCGTCATCTCAGCCGTCGGCTTCATCGGCCTCGGCTCCATTAACGGCATCGTCGGGTTTTTTCTCTTCTTTGTGGTCATTTCTCTGGGAGCATCCGGCGTCAGCCACGGGGTCACCTGGCCCGTCATCATTTCGCGGTGGTTCCGTCGCAACCGCGGCTTGGCCACGGGCCTTGCAGTAACGGGTCCTATCTTCGGCTCGCCCATCGTCATACTGAATGCGCAGATTGTGGAGACGTACGGCTGGCGCATCCTCCTTGTCGGCTACGGCATCCTCATCTTGGGCGGTGTCACCTTGCTCAGCATGCTGGTCCGCGACCGGCCGGAGCCCTACGGTTTGCGCCCTGACGGCGACCCGCCGGAGGAGGGCGCCTCCACGGAACGCTCTACCGGCTCATCGCCAAGTCGGGCGGATACCGGGCTCACGCTCCGCGCGGTGCTTCGCACCAAGGAGTTCTGGCTGTTCACAAGCTACTTGGCAGGTACCTTTACCGTAAACTCCGCTTTTCAAGTCCACATGATTCCTTACTTCCAGCAAGACATCGGGCTTACCGCAGCCTGGGCGGCCGTGGTCGTGTCCATGGTCTTCATCATCAGCGGCATCGGACGCATCGGCGGCGGCTACCTGCTGGACAGGATGGACTACCGTTTCGTCCTGGCAGTCGTCGCCGCGATGATGGGCTTTTCCCTGTTTTATCTCCAGATGGTGGATGTCCATACTGTCTCGGGCACATTGCCCTTCGCGTTGATGTTCGGCGTCAGCTTCGGCTGCCTCGTTCCGATGCGTGGCGCCGTGGGCAGCACCATGTTCGGCACCCGGGCCATCGGCAAAGTCCTTGGCCTTCTGCAAGGGGCTCCGGTTGCGGCGGGAGTCATCGGTCCTTTGGTCATGGGCGTCATTTTCGACATGAAAGGGAACTACTCCATCGCCATCTGGGGACTCATTATCATCAGCGCCCTCATGGTGCCGCTGTCCCTCGCCATGGCCTCTCCCGCCGAGTTGGCCAAGCGGATTGGGCGGCGACAATAGTGAGTTCCATTATGCTCATATAGAGCTGAGGACGTTCAAATCGTTCAAACGGTTCAATCGCTCCGCTCCGTTCAAGATGTTTCAGGACGGTCAACCGTTTGTCTGAGTTCCAGAAGTTTCAATCGTTCCAGACGTTCCAGCCCTAGATAGCTCGGCTCGTTCAAAGCCGAGCTAGTGGTTTAAGCGCTATCGCTGTGAATGTTGTCTGAGCGGGAGAAATTTAGCGGGCCAGTTAAATTTTTCGTGGGACATGGCATTATGATGGTATGGCCAAAGTATATAGCGACCCAAGTCTTTTTGAAGTCTCGGCAAAAGTTCCGGATGGATTCATTTATCAGGAAAACTTCATTTCAGAGAGCGAAGAACGCGAACTCATCCGGGAAATTCAGACCCTTCAGCTCACGCCATTCAAATACTATCAATTTACCGGCAAGCGGCGCACGGCGAGCTTTGGCTGGCAGTACGAGTTCGGATCCAGTGAAATCACAACAGCTCCGGATGTGCCGGCATTTCTTTTACCGATCCGGGCACGCGCCGGAAATTTCTTTGGCATCGATCCGTACAGTTTAGTTCAAGCGTCCATCATTGAGTATTCTATCGGCTCGCCGATTGGCTGGCATCGAGATATCCCGCATTTTGGCGTTGTGGTCGGCATTTCTCTTGGCGCACCATGCCGGATGCGGTTTCGAAAACATAGCCGCGCCCAATCGAAAACCACAAAGCGTGACGAGATACTATCCATCGAACTACAGCCGCGATCGATCTATTTGATGAGCGGCCCTTCGCGAGAGAGCTGGCAACACTCTATTCCGCCGGTGAAGGCGCTTCGCTATTCGATGATGATGAGAACTTTGCGCTCGAAGTCGTAAACATTCCACTCAATACGTTCAGGCCGTTCAACCGCTTCCCTCTATCAGGGCAGTGTGGTCACTTCGACGGCGGCTCCTGCTGCTCTGGCCCACCGGGTCTTTTAGCAGGAGGCTTGCGGCGCGGATCCTCTGAATCAGGCAAGCAATAGTAGGTGATGGTCGTCTTGTTTTCGGTAAACGTCACCGAATTGCCGGCAAATTTTGCGTCTCTGAACTGCCGCCATATATCCAGCTTTTCGTTCATGTTGGCCATACACTTTTCTTGATTTTGAAATCCGCTGGTGCCCGTCCAGCTGTCCACCGTCGGTCCCTGGGTTCGAGCCCACAGCACCCAGGCCAACAGCAGTGCCAAGCTACACGATTTTTTCATCGCTGAACTCTCCGTCGCCTGCGCTTTCCTCCTACGCAAAAGACCGTTGCTCCCGCGGTCGACCAGAGAGACGGTCTATCGTTCATTTCGTAACACAATTCTCTCTTGACACGCTACTCCTTTGAGGCGTAGACGAATGACAGGGTCAAAAAATGAAAAGGAGTCGGCCATGGCAAACCATTTCGAAGTGATCGATGCAGACGGTCATATCACTGAAGAAGACAATCAATTGAAGCAATATATGGACTCGCGCTACGTAAAACGCGCAGCGACGCTTACGCCCAGGGATAGTTGGGATCGCTCCCTGAGCGGAACACTGGGCACTCGCGCAAAGGACGCCAAAAGCTGGCTCGACGCCATGGACAAGGGCGGTGTGTCGACTGCGGTGCTCTATCCAACGAACGGCTTGAGCGTAGGCTGGATTCGTGAGCCGGACGTGGCGGTACAGTATTCACGAGCATGGAATGACTTCTGCTCAGAGGAATTCCAGAAAGTCAGCCCCCGGCTTAAGTGCGTGGCGCTGGTGCCGTTTCAGGATGTGCCGGAAGCGGTCAAGGAACTGCGCCGCGCGATCAAAGAGCTCAAGCTCGTCGGCCTGATGTTGCCGGCCGTGGGATTGCGCCTCCCGTTGGGCCATGAGAGTTTCTGGCCGATCTATGAAGAGGCGGAAAAACTAGACTGCATGGCCGGCGTCCACGCCACGGTGCGCGGACCGCATTACTTCGCCGGAGACCTCTTTGATCAGTTTATCGAAGTGCATACCCTGTCCCATTCGTTTGCCCAAATGTTGCAATGTACGAGCATGATGTTTCGCGGCGTGTTCGACCGCTTTCCCAAGCTGCGCGTTGCCTTTATGGAAGCGGGATGCAGCTGGGCGCCGTATTGGTTCGGTCGAATGAACGAGGAATGGGAAAAGCGCGGCAAAGTCGAGGCGCCCAACTGCACCAAGAAACCCAGCGACTATTTTAAAGACGGACGGATCTATTTTCACGCGGAGGATTATGAACCGTTGGTCGGGGCCACGGCCAATCTTTTATCGCACAAGGTCATCTACTACGCTTCGGATTATCCCCATTGGGACACAGAATTTCCGGACAACATCGAACATCTAAGCCGGCGGGAAGATTTGGACGAAGAGGCTAAGAAATGGCTTTTGGCGGAAAGCGCCAAGAAACTCTACAATCTGCAGTGAGGTGACGATGGGCGCGAAACGCAAAGTCTGTGTTACCGGCCCGATGCGGGTTAAAATCGCCGAAAATATCCTGCGCCGCGCCGGTTGCGAGTTGGTGTTGGGAAAACCGCAGGATGACTTTCGTACTTTTCGCTACGAGCGCAAGGAACTGATCCAACTCGTCGACGACTGTCCCATCGTTTACCCTTCGGGGCGGGATGTGATCGGCGGCGAGATTTTGGACTCCTGCCCGGAGCTCCAGGCGGTCGTGAAGTCGAGCATCGGCATCGAAACCGTAGATATCGAGGCGGCCACGGATCTGGGGATCCTATGCTGCAATAGTCCAACGCCGGAGAACTATCTGGGCGTGGCCGAGGCCACCATGGGTTTCATGGTTGCATTGTTCAAGCGACTTAAGTTCAACGAAGCGTTTCTTCGAAACGGCGGCTGGAAAGAACTCGAAAACCGCGGGACCCTGATGATCGGCAGGACGGTCGGTATTATCGGCGTCGGCCGCATCGGCCAAAACGTCGCCAAACGGCTCGGTGGTTGGGGCATGAAGATTCTCGGCTACGATCCTTACGTCAAACAGGAGGCCGTGGATCACCTAGGCGTGACCATGGTTCCGCTGGATCAATTGCTCAAAGAGTCCGACGTTGTGACCGTGCACGTCGTCCTGACCAGAGAAACCCGCGGCATGATCAGCATGCGCGAGCTCAAGCTCATGAAACCGACGGCGTTTATCGTGAATACATCGCGCGGACCAGCAATCAAAGAAGCCGATTTGGTCGAGGCGCTCAACGAGAAAATCATCGCCGGCGCCGCCCTGGATGTATTTGAAGAGGAGCCGATGCCGTCAGATAATGCGTTACGGCAGGTCGATCCGTCGCGGCTGATCCTCACGCCCCACAATATCGGTGCTAATCCCGGTTCGGGGGAGGCCGGTCAAAAAATGGCGGCGGAAAGCATGCTCGCGATCCTCGACGGCAAAATCCCGGATACCGTAGTCAATCCTCTGGCGATTCCGCGCTGGAAAGAAAGGTTTTGCTCGTAACCCGGATTATTCATGGCGGGCAGTCACCGAGGAGCAAGCCTCTCCGGTCGCGGGCCAATTGGGTCTAACAGTGGAGCTGGTTCAAACCGTTCAAGGCGTTCAATCGCTGCGCTCCGTTCAACCGCTCCGCTCTGTTTTTCAGACATTTTGAACGGCTTAAACGGCTTGAACGTTTTGAACCAAGCGTATCCGGTCCTCGGTTCGCAGTGTGTGATGTTTTTTGCTCGGGCTAGCCATAGATCGAGGCTAGTCGGAAATGAAATTGCTAGTCAGCCACAGATTGCGATACTTGGCCCTCGCCGGCCTGCTGGCAATAGTTTGGCTTACCGACGCCAACAGCGCCAGTTCCTTCGCGGCCGATGCACCAACGCGTGTCGGCTACCCACAGCCGAGCGGGGCGATGCTGCCGCTCTGGCTCGTCAGCGAGGCCAAGCTCGACCAAAAATATGGGGTGCCGGTGCAGAATATCTTTATTTCCGGCGCCGCCAGAATGAATCAATCGATGATCGCCGGTGACATCGATCTTGCGAGCATCGGCGGCGCGGTGGTCAACACAGTTTTGGCCGGTGGCGATTTGGTCGCAATCGCGGTGGGAGTTCCCACATACGGGTTTTCTCTCTACGGACGCCCTGAAGTCAAGGATATCGCTAGCCTGCAAGGCAAAGTCGTGGGCGTGATGAGCAAGGGCGCTTCCTCCGAACATGCCGTCATCGCTTTGCTACAGCGCCACGGTTTGCAGCCCGGCAAGGATGTCAAGTTTATCTATCTCGGCGGCGTGCGCGAAGTCGTGGCCGCCCTTGACCGCGGTATTGTTTCCGCCGGAGTACTGTCGTCGCCCACGACTTTGATGGCTCGGCGCATGGGTCAAAAAGAACTGGTAAACATCGCGACTTTGAATCTGCCCTATATGCACAGCGGTGTGGCGACGCGCCGGTCGTTCGCGCGCCAGCAGCCGGAGCGGGTCAAGGCCTATCTGCGCGCTTACATCGCCGCGATCAAGATTGCCAACGAGGACGGCGAAACCAGCAAGCGCGCGCTTGCTCGTTATCTGGTGACCAACGATAGCGCTATCTTAGATGAAGCCTATCAAACCTTTCGCGGGATCTTTCCGAAAGTACCCTACGTCACCGAGGACTATATCAAGTCGGTCCTGGCGGTTTCTGACAATCCCAAGGCGGCCGGCGCCAATCCCAAAGATTTTTTTGACACGCGATTTCTCAAGGAGATTGAAGACAGCGGCTTCGTACAGGAGCTCTACGGCCGCCGGTGAAAACGACTCAGGTCGGGTGATGTCAAGGTGCCCTAGTCCCCAACGAAGCCGGATTGTTCATGGCGGGCAGCCGCCAGGGAGCAAGCCTCTCCGGTCGCGGGCAAACGGGCCTGTACCTTGAGGAGGCCTGCATGTTTAAGTGGTAAAACGCCATACGAGGAAGAAGCGCGAGCTTATAACCAAGTACCAATCACGTCAGCGGGCTTTTTCACTCAGGTGCCCGCTCGCTCCGAGACTCGGCCCCTCGGTTCAGGTAGGTGATGCTTTTTCCTACGGTGGATAATCTGGGCCGAGTGTTCTTTGACAACCGCTTCTCAAAAGAGTTAGAAGAGAAGGGATTAGCGCGAGGGCTTTGCGTTAAGAGTGAGGAGGAGATCGGCTCCATGTATAGTCGAGCAACTCAGCTAGCTGCAGGGCGCGTCGCTGCGTCTCTGTTAGCTTTGGTTTTCTTTGCCGCGGGTTTAGCCCAGGCTGCGGACAAAATGGTGGGAATCCATTCCGCCCGGGTCATGTCGCAATCGATGCCGTGGATGGCGCAGGAAGCCGGCTTGTTCAAGAAGTACAATCTCGACTTCAGTTTGGTTTTCATTTCTTCATCGGGAATTGTGACGGCGGCATTGTTGGGCGGCGACGCGGAGATGACAATAACCGGCGGCGTTGGAAACGTCGCTGCTTATGCCCGCGGTTCCACCGACGTCGTGTTCATTGGTGGCGTCAAAAACACCATGACGCAAACATTGGTGGCTGGCGGAAATATCAAAAAACCTGAAGATCTCAAGGGAAAGAAGATCGGCGTGAGCCGGATCGGCGGCAACTCCCACTATTTTACCATCCAGGCGCTGCGCCGCTTCGGCATGGACGCCAGTCGCGACGTTCAATTTATTCAAACCGGCGGCGATCCCGAAACCTTTGCGGCCTTCGTCAGCGGCTCCATCGATGTTGCCAATCTCACCCCACCGACCGATGCGCAGGCGATTGCGCGAGGGTATCACTATGTGATCTACGGCCCCGATCTGAAGATTCCCTACGCTGCCACCGCTTTCGTGACCAAGCGCTCCCTGATCGCGAAGCGTCCCCAGGTTATCGGCAACTTCATGCGCGCGATGGCGGAAACCGCCAAGGTGATGCACACTGACCGCGAGTTTGTATACAAAGTGCTGGGCAAGTATCTGCGCGTCACCGACCGCAATGTTCTTGATTCGGCTTACAATGCTGAAATCAAAGTCCTGGAGCCGCGACTGGTGATCAAGATGGAGTCTTTGCAAGCGATTCTGGACGAACTTTCGGCCACGGACCCTCGGGCCAAGAAGATTAAACCCGAGGAATTGGTAGATACTCGTTACCTCGACGAAATGGAAAAAAGCGGATTTTTTGATCAACTCTGGGCTAAGAAATAGCGAAAAAAAGGAGGGGCCATGGAAGAACTAATAATCTCGGCAGATTCTCACGTTATTGAAGTTCCCGATCTTTGGGAGAAGGGCATGCCTCAGGCGCTCCAGGCGCGGGCGCCAAAAGTCTATTTCGACGAAAAAAAGGACGCCTGGCTGTTCGGTTCTGATGAAGTGATCCCGCAAGCCGTCGGCGGCTTGTTCATGGCCGGGCAGCGACCGGACAACCTGGAAAATTTTCGCCGCGCGGGATTCTCGGTGGCGCGTCCCGGCGGTTGGGACCCGATCGTGCGCATGAAGGACATGGAAACGGATGGCGTCTCCGCCGAGGTTTTGTATCCGAGTTTGGGCCTGGGCCTCTACTGCGTTCAAGATGCGACTCTCCAGGAAGCCCTGTTTCGAACCTACAACGATTGGCTGATCGATTACTGCCAGAAAGTGCCTGACCGGCTCTTTGGCATCGCGCTGATCTCGATGTACGACATCGATCACGCCATCGCCGAAACCGAGCGCTGCAAAAAAGCCGGGATGGTCGGAACTATGATCTGGCAAGTGCCAGATTCGAAGTTGCCTTTCACGTCAGAGCATTACGAGCGCTTCTGGGCGGCGTCTCAGGATCTCGACATGCCGATTCACCTCCATATCCTCACTGGTTTCGGCCCCAGCATGAATCGCGGGACAGCGAAAGGGCTCACCCGATATCACAATAGCGTAAATCAGACCCGAGAGATCCAGGATGCTCTGTTCGACATGATTTTTTCCGGAGTTTGCGAACGCTACCCGAAGCTCAAAATCGTCTCCGTCGAGAACGAAGTGGGCTGGATGCCGTTTTGGCTGGGGCAGTGTGACAAAGCCTTCAGACGCCATCGCCACGCTGAGAAGCTTCCCATCGACAAACCGCCCAGCGAATATTTCCAGCGGCAAGTCTATGCAACTTTCTTCAATGACCATGTGGGCGGGCGACTGTTCACGTGGTGGGGTAGCGAGAACTGCATGTGGTCCAATGACTACCCGCACCAGAACTCGACCTGGCCGAACTCCCGCGATGTCATTGCGCGCGACATGGGTCACCTTGCAGCCGCCGACCGCGCAAAGTTGCTGAATACCAATGTGACAAAGCTTTACAACTTAAAAGTTTCGGCGTCGGCGGCCAAAATGCCGACCAACGGCGAAGCGGTGGCAGCCCACGCTTAATGGGGAGCTCAATTTTTAGAATACATAGGAGAAGATCATGGAATTACGCGATGCAATCAAAGTTTTGGATTCCGATGCTCATGCGCGGGATTTCGACAACGATATAAGACCTTATTTGCCAGAGCCCTATCGAAATCAGCGCGCATCGTTTATACCCAGTGAGCATTACGACCGAAATCTCGGTGGTACCCTTGGCCAGTCCGGCGCCAAAGTGGAAGAGCGTCTGGCCGCGATGGACGTGCAGCAGATCCATACCGCGGTGATGTTTCCCACGAGCGGCCTCGGTATCGGTAGAGTTCGGGATCCGCAATTCCAGACCGCGCTCTGCCGGGCGTATAATGACTTTATCTCCGACTATTGCAAGGCATCGCCGCGCCTAAAAGCAGTGGCAAATTTGCCGGTGAATAATCCGGCGGAATGCCCCAAAGAACTCAATCGGGCCGTGACGAAACTGGGGCTGTGCGGCAGCATGTTGGTGGCCCAGGCGCATCGAAAGAATCTCGGGAGCCCGGAGTTTTATCCGCTTTACGAAGAGGCGCAGCGCCTTAACACGCCGGTGACCGTGCATGCCTTTGGCGGTGACGAGCCGGGAAGCGAGGTGTTCGATTCGTTTATCTGTCTGCATACGACAGGCCATCCCTTTCCGGTGCTGCGTCAACTGACGGCAATGATTTTCGGCGGCATCCCGGAGCTGTTTCCCAAGCTAAAAATCGGTTATCTCGAGGTCGGCTGCGGCTGGCTTCCATACTGGGCGGAGCGCATGGATGAAGAGTGGGAAAAGCGCGGCAAGGTCGAAGCCCCGCTCTGCAAAAAGAAACCGAGTGAATACTTGAGCAGTGAAAACATCTACTACGGTTGCGAGCCGGAGGAAAAGATGATCAGCTACGTGGTCGGCGAGATCGGCTCAAAGACACTGATGTATGCCTCGGACTATCCGCACTGGGATATGAGCTGGCCGGAGTCGGCGTCAATCCTCTGGAATCGCGAGGATCTTTCCCTGGACGTGAAAAAGGACCTGTTACTCAACAACGCCAAGCGGTTCTACAGCTTGAGCTAAACAAAACGGATAAGGAGCAGAGGATGATTCAAACCAAAGGATTGACGGGCGCTCAGACCATGCTGCGTGTGCTGGGCAAGATGGGTGTGGAGCGGATTTTTGCTTCCCCCGGATCGGAGTGGTCGCCGTTGTGGGAGGCGCTGGCGGAGCCAGGTGTGGAAGGCATGCCTATCTATATGAGCACTCGCCACGAGGAAATCGCGGTGGGTATGGCGAGCGGTTATGCCAAGTCGACGGGCAAATTGCCGGCCGTGGTCATTCACACGACTGTCGGCGCGCTGCACGCGACGATGGCGATGCGCGGCGCGCTGCACGAGCAAGTGCCGATGGTTGTGTTTGCGGGCGAATCGATCGGTTTTGGCGAAGACGAGGGGCCGGATCCTGGCGGTCAGTGGGGTAGCCATCTCGGCGATATGGGTGGTCCCGCCAAGCTCGTGGATCATACGGTAAAGTGGAGTTTCGGGATCAATACGAAGTCAATCCTTCCGGCAACGATTCAGAGAGCATGCCGTCTTGCGATGGCGGGTCCGCGCGGCCCAGTTTTCCTGTCGCTGCCCATGGAGTATCTGTTCGAGAAGATGACCAAGGATGTGCCGTCGGACCTTGGAGCCGCGCCGCTTGCTATGGCCGACCCGAAAGGCATCGAAGAACTCGCGGATATGCTGGCCGGCGCTAAGAATCCGGTGATTGTCACGGAGGATTCGGGACGCACGGCAAAGAGCGTGGAGTGTCTGGTGGAAATCGCCGAATTGCTCGGTTGTCCCGTGGCCGAAACTCGCAGCACCGGTGCTATCAACCTTCCGCGGACCCATCCGCTGCACAGTGGCTTCGATCCGAGAGAAGTGGTTCAGGGGAGCGATGTGATTTTTCTGCTGGCGGTCATCGCGCCTTGGCATCCCGCATCGATCACGCCATCACTGGGAGCGAAGGTCGCCATCCTCGACGAAAACCCGCACCGAGCCGAGCTTCCTTACTACGGTTATCAAACCGATCTCTGTCTGGCGGGCGAGGTGGAGTCGTCGTTGGAGCATCTGCTGGCGGCTCTTAAAAAGAGAGTCTCAAAGGGTGATGCTGCGCGGACCCGGCGCGCCGAGGAGCTGAAGGCCAAGAACGATGCGCGCCGGAAAAAATGGCGCGAGGAAGCACAGGCGCTCGCCAATCAGAAGCCGATGGACACACGTTGGGTGGCCCACGAAATCAGCCAGGTGCTGCCCGCGGACGCCGTGGTGGTGGAAGAAACCATTACCCATCGCTTGGCGATCCATCGTTACCTCGACAATCTCAAGCCGGGATCGTTCTTCGCCGGCTGCATCGGCGGGTTGGGAACGGGTCTGGCCACTGCCTTGGGTGTCAAGGCCGCCAATCCCAAGCGTCCGGTGGTCTGCCTGATCGGCGATGGATCGTTCAATTATGACCCGGCGCCGGCGGCTTACGGAGCGGCGCAGGAGCATAACCTGCCGTTCCTAACGATTATGTTTAACAACCAGGGCTATCTCTCTCAAAAATCTGGCGTTCCCAGATACTATCCTGATGGCTGGGCGGTCAAGTCCAACAACTTTTCCGGACTCCATATCGTTCCTTGCCCAGAGTACTCGACGATCGTTAAAGCCTTCGATGGTTACGGGGAGAAAGTTGAAGAACCGGGTGAGGTTCGAAAGGCAGTGGAAAGGGGACTGAGAGCGGTGGCCGCGGGTCAGTCGGCGCTCATCGATGTGCGCCTGAAGCCGGTTGAGGAAATCGTCCAACGGGGTGAGGGCTAGCGAAGGTTGCGTTCAACCACTGAGAGCACTAAAAAGTCCTGATGGCGATTACGTTCCACGACCAATTAGTCGCCGCCCGTGACCAAAGGCACAGCAAAAACCATCCGTTCTTTGAATTGTGGGCGCAGGGAAAGCTGACCAAGGAACAGACAGCTTTCTACTGCGCCCAGCATTTTCATTACGTCGTCGAATATTTGAATTGGATGGCCTATGAAGCGTCCCAGATCCCTCAACGAGACGTAAAGGCTTATCTGTTTGAAAATCTCGGCGATGAGGAAAATCCCGATGATCGCCATCTCGACATGCTTAAAGATTATGTGGGTGCCTGTGGCTTAAACCCAGACAATGTCGAAGACTCAATCGTCCTCAGCGGCACCGATCAGTTGCAAAACTGGGGCTGGCGGTTGGTTTACCAAACCCCTTGGCCAGCGGCGCTGGCGGGCATGTTCATCGGTTTAGAGTCGCAGTTTTTGGATATCTGCAAGAAGATCGTCCCTGCGTTGCACAAATTTTACGGCCACAAACCCGGCGCGAAGGAGATCCGATTTTTCGAAGAGCATATTCACGCCGACGAAGTTCACGGGTCAAAAGGTTTCGCCATCGTCGAGAGGTATGCCGATACCCCGCAGTTGCAGGCTCTCGCTCTCAAGACGGTGGAAGAGGCTACCCTTCGGCGGTGGCGTTACATGAACAGCATTTACTGGTATGCGCTGCACGGTAAAGAGGACGACACGCCGACGTTGTAAGCCTATCCATCCGACGCACCCAATTGGAAGAAGGACGTAACCGTGCAGGCTCGCGGCGTCGGTTAGCGTTTCTCGCCTTCGTTTGCTATCAAAACTAGAAGTAATCGGCTTCAACCCCGGCATCGGTAGGAAAGCTTTGTAATGCGCTACGGATTTGTAATCGATCAAAACCGTTGCATTGGCTGTCACGCCTGCACGGTGGCTTGCAAGGAAGAGCACAACATCGCGGTGGGCGTAAACCGCACATGGGTGAAGTACATTGAAAAGGGCCGCTACCCGGATACGCGAAGACACTTCGCGGTGCTCCGCTGCAATCATTGCGACGATGCTCCCTGTATTGAGATTTGTCCCACCGTCGCTCTTTTTCGCAGAGCCGACGGTATCGTCGACTTCGATCATGAGCGCTGCATCGGCTGTAAGTCCTGTATGCAGGCTTGTCCGTACGACGCGCTTTACATTGACCCGGAGCGCAACACAGCTGCGAAGTGTAATTTCGACGCCTCACGCGTCGAGATGGGCTACAAGCCGGCCTGCGAAGTCGTCTGCCCGACTCAAGCGATTCTTTCTGGCGATTTGGATGATCCAAACAGCCAGATTAGCCGGAGGATCGCGATGGACAAAGTAAGCGTCCGAAAACCCGAGAAGGGCACCAAGCCAAAGCTCTTCTACGTCGGCGTCGACGGTGATTTGTTGAATCCGACGATGATGGAGCCGCAGTCGTCGCATTTTTGGGCGGAAAAGACCCCCGGTGAAGATCTCTATGCGCTGAAGACCGAAATTCCGGGAAGGGCCGTTCCCGGTACCGCCCGTGAAGTTTACGATGTGCCGCACATAACGCCATGGGGGAAAAGAATCGCATTTTACCTCTGGACGAAATCCATCGCCGCGGGTGTGCTCTTGTTGTCGGCGCTGCTGCTGAATATGGGATTCGAGCAGGACGCTCTGGTGCTGAATTTTTTTAGTCCGGCGCTGTCGCTGATCTTTTTGGCGGTGACGATGTCGTTGCTGATTTTTGATCTCAAGCGGCCGGGACGTTTCTATTACCTTTTGACAAAGCCTAATTTACGCTCTTGGTTGGTTTTGGGTGGCTACGTGTTGATGGTTTTCGGCATGCTCGCCAGCGTTTGGCTTTTTCAAGGCCTAACCCAGGGAGCCATTTCGATTTGGATCGTCTGGTCCACGGCCCTTTTCGCCGTCGCGTCGGCGGGCTATTCGGCGTTTCTTTTTGCTCAGGCTAGGGGCCGCGATTTCTGGCAAAGCCCAATCTTGTTTTGGCATCTTCTGATTCAGGCCATGATCGCCGGAGCGGCGGTACTCACGTTGGTTGGGACTGTTATCGGCCTGAGTCTGCCGATGTTCTATTGGCTGGGCAACCTCTTAGTTATTTCTCTTTTTGCTGGATTGGCAATGATGTTCGCCGAGCACTTTATGAACCGTCGTAGCGAGGAGGTTGCCCGGGCGGCAGATCTGCTCTTCAAGGGGGCACTGCGAAACCAATTCTGGATCTGCGTTGTTCTCCTGGGGGCTATCGTACCCGTCGCACTGATCCTCTGGCCGACCCCATCGCTGCTACCGAACATCATCGCCTCTATCTTGGTGTTGGGCGGGCTCTGGGTATATGAAGATCTCTGGATCAAGGCTGGTCAAGCTGTCCCCTTGAGCTAAAGAGAGTCTCGCGGTGAGCGCGACTCTCTTTATCCTGAGCGAAGGGAAGGATCTTCAACTGAATTGACCGACCACCAAGAGGAAATCGAAAATGGCTGAAACGCGACAGCCTCTTCATCCATCGGCTTTGCGACTGGAAGCTTCCAGCGGGTTGGTGAGCTATCCACCCGTGGAGAAGTGGGATGATTGGGTCGAATACGATACGGCGCATTGGCCCAGAAAAGTCGAGAAGCATTATCAGGTCATTCCGACGATCTGTTTTAACTGCGAGGCGGCGTGCGGTCTTGTCGGTTTCGTCGACAAGGAAACGCTGCGTGTCCGGCGATTCGAAGGCAATCCCGAACATCCCGGCAGCCGTGGACGCAACTGCGCGAAAGGGCCGGCGACCTTGAATCAAATAACCGATCCGGAGCGCATTCGCTATCCTTTGAAGCGGGTGGGAAAGCGGGGAGAGGGAAAATGGGAACGAGTGAGCTGGGACGCGGTTCTCGACGACATCGCGGCACGGGTGCGCAAAGCGTTGGAAGAGGATCGGCGCAATGAGATCATGTATCATGTCGGACGTCCGGGCCACGAGCTGCTTTATCACCAGCGGATCCTGCACGCTTGGGGCATCGACGGACACAACAGTCACACCAACGTTTGCTCCGCCGGCGCCCGCGCGGGTTATGCGTTCTGGTCAGGCATCGATCGACCGTCACCCGATCATGCCAACGCCCGTTTCATTTTATTGTTAAGCTCCCATTTGGAGACCGGCCACTATTTCAATCCTCATGCCCAGCGAATCATTGAAGGGAAAGAACAGGGAGCCAAGATCTGCGTCATCGACACGCGCCTTTCCAATACGGCATCCAAGGCCGACTACTGGTTATCGTCATGGCCAGGGAGCGAGGCCGCGATTCTACTGGCGATGTGCAACATCCTGCTGCAAGAAAATCTCTTCGACCGCGAGTTCGTGAGGAAGTGGGTCAATTGGGAAGAATATCTGCGGGACGAACACCCCGATGAGCCGCAAACCTTTCCAACGTTCATTGCGTTTCTGAAGCAGAGTTATTCCCAGTACACGCCGGAGTTCGCCGCGAAGGAAGCCGGAGTGGATGCTCAAGTTCTGGTCGAGGTTGCTCATGAGATAGCGCGCGCGGGTTCGGCTTTCTCGACCCACGTATGGCGCAACGCGGCGGCAGGAAATCTCGGCGGTTGGCAAGTTGCGCGGGCGCTGCAGTTTTTGGTCGTGCTCGTTGGGGCGGTGGGAACCCCCGGCGGCACGGCGCCGAATGCCGCGAACAAATATATTCCGGCGCCGCCATTAATGCCGCCTCCTTCGAAAGTCTGGAACGAGATGCTCTTGCCCAAGGAATATCCTCTGGCGTTTTTCGAGATGAGTTTTCTCTTGCCCCACCTCGTAAAAGAGGGTCGGGGCAAGCTCGCGATGTATTTTACCCGGGTTTACAACCCGATCTGGACCAACCCTGACGGCATGAGTTGGATCGAAATGCTCACGGATGAAAGCAAAGTCGAGCGCCACGCTTGTCTGACGCCCACCTGGAGCGAGACCGCCTGGTTCGCCGATTATGTTTTACCGATGGGCCACGCTTCGGAGCGGCATGATCTGATGAGCCAGGAAACCCAGGCTGCGCGCTGGATCGGCTTTCGCCAGCCGATAGTGCGCCTGGCTTTGGAAAAGCAGGGAAAAAGGTTCAACACGACTTACGAAGCCCATGAAGCCGCGGGCATCGGTGAAGTCTGGGAAGAGGACGAGTTCTGGATCGAATTGTCATGGCGTATTGACCCCGACGGATCAATGGGCATCCGGAAATATTTCGAATCGCCTTATGAGCCCGGTAAGAAGATGACCGTGAATGATTACTACCGGTGGGTCTTTGAGAACAGCGTTCCGGGTCTTCCGGCAGCGGCGGCAAAGGAAGAATTGACGCCGTTAGAGTACATGCGCAAATACGGAGCGTTCTTAGTCGAAGATAACGTCTATAGTATCCATGAAACTCGGGTCAAGTCGGGTGATCTAATCGATGCCATCACGGATCCATCGACCAATCTCATTGCCAAAAATGGCGTTGTTTTAGGGGTAGAGGTGGACGGCGCTGCGTGCGCCGGTTTTCCCACGCCATCCCGAAAGCTCGAGTTTTATTCAAAGACCCTGAAGGATTGGAAATGGTCGGAATATGCAATCCCGGGCTATATCAAGAGCCACGTTCATTCGGATAATATCGATGTGAATGCCGGTGAAATGTTGCTGCTGCCGACGTTTCGTTTGCCGACGTTAATTCATACCCGATCCGGGAACGCCAAATGGCTGTACGAGATCTCGCACCGAAATCCGCTCTGGATCAATCCAAAAGATGCTGAGAATTTCGAGGTAAAGACCGGCGACCTTCTAAAAGTTCACACGGAGATCGGTTACTTCGTGGACAAAGTGTGGGTCACGGAAGGGATCAAACCCGGCGTCATCGCTTGCTCGCACCATCTCGGCCGTTGGCGGCTGCAAGAAGATTCCGGTGGCGAGCGCTGGTCCACTGCGCTGGTGGATCTGAAACAAATCGAACCTGGCAAGTGGATGATGCGGCACATTCACGGAATCAAACCGTTTAAAAGCGCTGATCCCGATTCGGAGCGAATCTTTTGGGAAGACGGCGGGGTGCATCAGAACCTCACTTTTCCCGTGCAGCCCGACTATATCAGTGGCCAGCACTGCTGGCATCAAAAGGTTCGCGTTACCAAACCCGGCCCCGACGACAAATACGGCGATGTTTTCGTCGACACCAATAAATCCCATGAAGTTTACAAACGCTGGCTCAGCAAAACCCGCCCCGCGCCCGGCCCTGACAATCTGCGCCGCCCACTTTGGCTGCCGCGATCGTATAAGCCCGCACCGGAGGCGTATTATTTGAAAGCGAAGTAGACACCGATTTTGGAGGTGGCCATGAATCGTGTCGACACCACCACCCCAACCCTGAAGCCGTCTTTAGCATTCTCTCTAACCAAGCTAACCAGCGGCCGAGCTTCTATTAAAAAATTCTTCAACACTCAGGTCTATGGGAAGAGTCCCACGCCCCTCCTGAAAGAGATCCTGCGATAAAAGAGATTACCTTCGATCCATCTCTACGGTTCGACCGTTCGAGTCCCTCACGGCCCTGAGGAGGATCGAAGGGTAAACTCACCGTCCCGAGGAAAATCGAGGGACAGCCAGTTAATTTAAAAGCTTCTGCACCCTAACCCGGAGCCAATGTTCGTCCCTGCCCACACAAGCCGATTAAGATTGACGTGAGACCACCTTATCGGATACTGTTCGCCCAAAACGGCCACCGGAGGGCTCGCCCGCTCTTTCCAGTGGCGTCGGGTTTCCCGAAGGCGGTTAAGGCCCCCTGTCGCGGGGCAAATGATATGCGTTTCGTAAGGCGTGTGAAAAGCAATTTCCTATCATCCGCTCACCGCATGCAATCGCCCCGGCAGCGAGGCGAAGTCGCGTCGGGCTGCAGCCGGCAGCGGCTGCCGGTCGAAGGCGACGACGCTCTCGCCGCGCCTGAGGAGCACCTCGAGCAGGTTCAGCCCGACGAAGCCCGCCCCTCCTGTGACCAGTATCGACATGCTCGCCGCATCATATACTGGCCGCGCTCAGGAGAATCCCGCGCGCATGACTGCCGACCACGATCCGATCGCCGTTGAGCTGTTCAAGAACGCCCTGTTCTCGATCGCCGACGAGATGGCGCTGACCGTCTTCCGCACCACCTATTCGGGCGTGCTGAAAGACAACATGGACTATTCGACCGGCTTCGCCGACGCCGAAGGGAAGCTCGTGGCGCAGAGCCTCACGCAGCCGGGGCAGCTGGGCTCGGTGCCGACGGCAATGGAATCGATCATGCGCCACTACCGCGACGACATGGCGCCGGGTGACGTCTTCATCATGAACGACCCGTTCGATGGCGGCATGCACCTGCCGGACATCTTCGTCTTCAAGCCGCTCTATCACGCGGGCAAGCGGCTCGCGTTCGCGTGCACTGTCTGCCACCACACGGATGTAGGCGGGCGCGTCGCCGGCTCGAACGCGTCCGATTCCACCGAGATCTACGCCGAAGGCCTGCGCATCGCACCGCTCAAGATGTACGAGGCGGGGACGCTCAACAAGACGCTGATGACCTTCATCGAGAAGAACGTCCGCCTCCCGGTGAAGGTCTTCGGCGACCTGCGCGCGCAGCTTGCGGCCTGCCACATCGCCGAGCGGCAGTTCGCCGAGCTCGTCGCCAGGTACGGGCCGGACCAGACCGCGGCTTACATGAAGGAGACGATCGATTACGCCGAGCGCCTGACCCACGCCGCGCTCGAGAAGCTGCCCGACGGCGAGTGGAGCTTCGAAGACTGGATCGACGACGACGGCATCGACTACGGCCAGCCGATCCGCCTTTTCGTCACGCTGCGCAAGCGCGGGGGGCACATGGTGGTCGACTGGAGCGGCACCCATCCCCAGGTGAAGGGTGCGATCAACAACACGCTCTCGTTCACCAAGGCCGCATCTTATACGGCTGTGCGCTCGGTCCTCCCGCCCGGCATCCCGAACAACGAGGGCGTGTTCCGCGCGATCGAGGTGATCTGCCCGCCGGGCACGGTCGGCAACGGCGTGCTGCCGGCCGCCTGCGCTGCACGCGGCCTCACCGGCTTCCGCATGACCGACTGCATGTTCGGCGCCCTCGCGATGATGCTACCCGACCGAGTGAAGGCGGCGGGCGACGGCGGCAATACGGGGATCTCGATCGGCGGCTACTACGCCGATCGCCGGCCGTTCATCTACGTCGACTTCACGTGCGGCGCGTGGGGTGCGCGGCCCTGGGCCGATGGGCTCGACGGCAACTCGCACATGTTCGCGAACATGGCCTCACACTCGATCGAGGTGACCGAGGCGGAGCACCCGATCTCCCTCCTCGCCTACGAGTTCGTGCCCGACAAGGCGGGCGCCGGCAAGTACCGCGGCGGTGTTCCGTTCAAGCGCGACTACCGGTTCAACGAGGCCGAGGGGGTGCTGCAGGTACGCTCCGATCGGCGCGACCACCGGCCCTTCGGCCTGTACGGCGGCAGCCCCGGGCGGCCGTCGGAGAACTATCTCAATCCCGATCGCGAGAATCGCACGCTGCCCGGCAAGCTGACGATGACCATCAAGCGCGGCGACGTGTTCAGGCACGTGCTCGCCGGCGCGGCCGGCTGGGGCGATCCACTCGAGCGCGATCCGGCCGCGGTACTGAGGGACGTGCGGAACGAACTGCTCTCACCCGCGAAGGCCGCGGTCGATTATGGCGTCGTGGTCGATGCGAAGCGGTGGGTCGTCGACGAGGCGGCGACGAAGCGGCGCCGCGAGGAGATCCGCACCGCGCGCGGCTGGCGCGAGGTGCCGAAGGTGCAGTGGCACGACCCGCTCCCCTCCACCGGCGGGCGGTGAGCCGGTGATCACCTATCGCGTCGGAGTCGATGTCGGCGGGACGTTCACGGACATCGTGCTGCTCGGCTCTGACGGCACGATCCACGTCAAGAAGGTCCCGTCGAGCGTGGAGAACTACGCTGCCGCGATCGTCGACGGGCTCACCGAGGTGTTCCGCGAGACCGGACTCGACGGGAAGGTCATCGAGGAAATTCGGCACGGCACGACGGTCGCGTCGAACGCGATCCTCGAGCACAAGGGCGCGCGCGTCGGGCTCGTCACCTCGAAGGGCTTCCGTGACATCCTCGAGATCCGGACGCTGCGGATGCCGCGGCTCTATGACATCGGCTGGACGAAGCCAGCGCCGCTCGTCGAGCGCTACCTGCGCCGGGTCGTCGACGAGCGCATCGACGCCCACGGCCGGATCGAGCGCCCGCTCGCGCAGGAGGACGCGGAGCGAGCCATCGACGCGTTGCTCGCCGAGCAGGTCGAGGCGATCGCGGTCTGCCTACTCAACTCCTTCACCAACCCGGCGCACGAGCTCGCGCTGAAGGCGATCATCCGCGCGAAGGCGCCCGACCTGCCGCTGAGTGTGTCGTGCGAGGTGCTGCCGGAGATCAAGGAGTACGAGCGTACCTCGACGACGGTGGTGAACGCGTACGTCATGCCGGTCGTCGCCCACTACCTACGCGCCCTGCGCCAGGGCCTCTACGAGGCCGGCGTCCCGGCGCGCGTGCTGCTCATGCAGTCGAACGGCGGCCTCACCACCGACAGCGCCGCGGCGGAGCGGCCGATGAACATCATCGAGTCCGGCCCCGCCGGCGGCGTGGTGGGCGCTCAGGCGCTGGCGCGCGCGAAGGGACTGCCGAAGATCATCACCTTCGACATGGGCGGCACGACGGCGAAGGCGTCGATCGTCGAGGACGGCGTGGTCACGCGCGCCACCGAGTACTCGGTGGGTGCAGGGATCATGGTCGGTTCGCGGCTACTGACCGGCGCGGGCTATACGTTGAAGGTGCCGGCGATCGACCTCGCCGAAGTGGGCGCGGGTGGCGGCTCGCTGGTCTGGATCGATGCCGGCGGCGCGCTGCAGATTGGCCCCGAGAGCGCGGGCGCGTCGCCGGGCCCGGTCTGCTACGACAAGGGCGGGACGGTGCCGACCGTCACCGACGCGAACGTCCTGCTCGGTTACATCAACCCGTCGCATCTCGTCGGCGGAGCGCTGAAGCTAAACGCCCCGAAGGCGCGGCGGGCGTTCGACGACGCGATCGCCGGTCCACTCGGGATGTCGACCGAGGAGGCGGCGTACGGCGCGCATCAGATCGCGGCGTCGAACATGATCCGTGCGATCAAAGCAGTGTCGACCGAACGGGGACGCGATCCGCGCGAGTTCGCGCTGTTTGCGTTCGGCGGCAATGGCCCGCTCTTCGCGTGCGGGATGGCGCGCGCGCTCGGCATCGGCCGGGTGGTGGTCCCGCCGTCAGCGGGCCTGTTCTCGTCTTTCGGGCTGCTGTACGCCGATGTCGAACACCACTACTCGCGCACCTTCCGGCGACTGCTGCGCAATGCCGACCTGACGGAAATCCAGCGCGCCTGGGACGTGCTCGCCGACCAGGCGATGACCCAACTCGCGATCGAGGGCTTCCGCGGCGCGCGAGCGCTGCTCCACCGCTCGGCGGCGCTCCACTACCAGGGGCAAACGTACGAGCTGACGGTGCCGGTCCCCAACGGGCGGCTCGATGTAAGAATGGTCGCGCACCTCGAGGAAGCGTTCGGCACGGAGCACGAGCGGACCTATGGCCACCGCGCCGGCCCCGAGGAGCCGGTGGAGCTCGTGTCGATCCAAGTCGTCGGGCAGGGTTTGCGCGAAGGCACGGGGGTGCCCGAGCGCGTGCGTCCGAGCCGGCCCGAGCCCGAGCCGCCGCCGCCGCGTCCGGCCTGGTTCGGAGCGCAGCACGCCTGGGTCGAGACCCCGATCCTCCGGCGCTCCGACCTCACGCTGCCGCGGCTCGGGCCGCTCATCATCGAGGAGTACGATGCGACCTGCGTCATTCCGCCGGGCGCCAAGGCAGACCTGGACGCGGGCGGCAGCATCGTGGTCGAGCTGGGCGTCGACTGAGCCGTCCCGCGTCTCAACCCACCAGTCGCGGCAGCCACATCGCGAGATCGGGAAAGACGCAGATCAGACCGATCATGATCAGCAGCGCGATCACGAACGGCGTCGCCCCACGCTCGATGTTGGACAGCGTGCCGTGGTCGCGGATGCCGTGGATGACGAACAGGTAGAGAAAACTGAGATTAGCGAGATCGACGCCCCACCGTTATCCAAGGAATTAAGAAAGCGCTGGTCCTACTTCATCAGGAAAGTTTATGAAACAGACCTGCTTATTTGTCCCAAAAGCCAGGGAAAGATGCGCATCATCAGCTTCATTGACCAGCTTGATGTGATTAAAAAAATTCTTTAACGCCTATGTCTATGGGAAGAGTCCCACGCCCCTCCTGAAAGAGACCCTCTGAACCTTCGATTCATTCTACGGTTCGATAAAACTCACCGTCCCGAGGAAGATCGAGGGACAGCCAGCTGATATAAAAGCCTCTTACCTCAGTTCTATTTGCCTTCCCGCATGGCGCGCGCCCGCTTTGCTGCCGGGCGCTCCCAGCAGCGGTGCAGCCAGGTCTGCACGCGGGGCCATTTCTTGGTATCGATCGCCAGTGCACGGTAAAGTGCTGCGGCGACGTTGAGATCGCCGACCGAAAATGCCGGACCGGCAAGCCACTCCGCTTTCGCGAGCGCAGTCTCCAGCACGTCGAACGATTCCGTTACTTGCTGCCATGCGGCCTCGGCGATTTCCTTTTTGCGCTCGGCCTCCGGAAACTCCGTGGTATGCCTGACGTAGTTCACGATCTGGCGGTCGAGCCGGTCGGTCTCCCATAGGCTCCACTGCCAGGCAAGCGCCTCGTTTCTGGGGTCTGACGGATAGAGCGGGCTCTTGTGCTTCTTCGCGAGATACAAATTGATCGCCATCGACTCCGACAGCACGAAGCCGTCGTCGTCTATCACCGGTACGCGGCCATTGGGATTCATCGCGCGAAACTCCGGCGTTCGCGTCTCCGGTGCGCGGGGCAAGTAATCCTTATGGTCGTAGGTCAATCCCAGCTCACCGAGCATCCACAAGGTGCGCACGGCGCGAGATCGCGCGGAGCCGTATAGACGTAGCATCGTTTATCCTCCTCAGTGTAACGATAATAAATGGATACTTTGTGTCATGCCTTGGCATGAGCGCGAAACGCTTTTTGCAATGACCGCTTCCCGCAGCGCTCCTTTGCCGTGGCTGGCACTGCCAATTAGCGCTCAGCTCGCCGGGGCAGCAGACGGACACCCGGCAAAAATCATAGACTAGATCGCATCCCGCCCACAGTCAGCTAATTCAACAGCTCTTAGCGCAATCGGGGGCCAGCTGTCCAGCTCTACCCACACGAACAATTCGCTCGATAGCATTTTTCGAAACGCAGGATATTTCGAGATCATCTCGTTACATCGTTGGAAGTTCTTAGCTGCGAGGAGTTATGACAGAGCAGGCTTGGGGTTCTTTACTTTTTTTTCCTACTCGCCGTTGCCTTTCGGATTATCGCAGCGCACTTTGCCGCGTCCGCGTCAGACTCAAATCCAAACACCGCTGAATATTTTCTCCCGACCACTTGGGCTACGAGAAAATCTATGTTGATCTCCGCGCCTGCAATGGCCTGCGCGGTTGCATAGCCAAGGCCCGCCCGGTTATCGCCCTCGACCAGCAACGCCGGGATTGCCGACGCGCTGAATCCCGCTTCGTTAGCTGCGGTAGCGGACTTCCTCCCCGTAACCGGATAAAGCTCAATTGCAGCCTTGGATTCCTGCCCGGGAAAGCGATAGGCCATCACTACATGGATGTCTGTGCCGGCGTTGGCAAGCGGTGCAAGAGCGTTAGCAAGAATGCCGGTCTTATTCTCAACCTCTTTTCTCCATAACACGATTCTTTTCACAGTCACTGCCATAGTGAGCCCCTCCTTTTCATCCAAAAATTCGTTAGTGATTTTCCTTGCCGGAATTCTATTGCGAAGCTACGAAGGCTGCAACACGACGAATTCCATTTAGTTGGATCTGCGACAGGATTGCGTTGACCGTGGCGTTGGGTAACTCATGGATCGACCAATGGCGCAACCTTCTCTTTAAAAACCCTCAGCTGCTCAATCTCATCTTTTATCGGCCACACAAAAACCCGTTGAACACCGGCGGCTTTGTACGCTGCGAGTTTTTCCGCGCACACCTCCGGCGAGCCGACAAGGAGCCGCTCGCGGAGTTGCTCAACCGGCCGATTTAGCAGTGCCGTGAGCGTTTCAGCCAGAACCCGCTCAGTCTCGGCGTTGTCTTCGGTGATGTACATGAACATGGTTGCCAGGGCGTTCGGGAAACGTGCCGGATCTTTGCCGAAAATTTTGAGCTGGTCCCGTAGTTTGGACAAAGCGGCGGCGAATTGGTCCGGCATCGTGTTATAGGCTGAGGCCAGCCATCCGTCCCCGAGTCGCGCCACCCGGCGCAAGCCCTCGTCTGAACCCCAACTGCCGATGCAGATCGGTGGACTGGGTTTTTGTAGTGGTTTGGGTTCGAGATCGATTCCCGCTGTGGAGTAAAAACGTCCGGTAAAACCAATGCGATCGCCGCTCCACAGTGAGCGCACAACGTGAATCGCTTCATCGAACCTCTTCCAGCGTTCATCGTAGTTAATCGAAACGATTTCGTAGTCTCGAACCGAAGATCCCGGCGCAAAACCGACGAAGAGCTTGCCGTTTGAGAGTATATCGATGGCTGCCAGCGCCTTCGCCATTGGTACGGGGCCGCGCACGATCGCAAGGATCACGCTCCCGACAGCCATGTTGCCGCTGTCAGAAAGGATTGCAGCAAGAGCGGTGGGCGCATCGATCCACGGCCGGGAGTAAATCAAGTGGTCGTTTGCTAAGACGGCTTTGAACCCCAAGTCCCGGGCTGTTCGCACGTACGCAGATAACCACTCCAATGCAAACTTGCGGAATCCGAAATCAACGACCGGAAGATGTGCGCCGTAATCCAAATCGTATTCTCCTATGTAGATTTTTACGCCGTTTTCGCGATGACGCATCGTAGAATGCCATATTTGCTCGTTGTACAGAAACAGACTTTAGCGGGAGTTCAATGACATGTGTTCCTGTCCCCAATCGCAATCGTTTCTGTCCGCGGTCAGGTATATTGTGATTTCGTAGCCTTGTGTATCAAGATACAGTTGGGCGTCAGAAATGGTTTGACAAGAGCTTGGAAACTGAGGAGAATCCCTCGGTTCTATGAACTTTGAGCACCGTCATTCTCTGACGTATATACGTTAAGTGGTTCTTTGCACCACGCCCATAAAATCCATGCGAGAATTACTGACATCGCCCCCTCGTGACATTGATATCAGGAATAGTTCTACATCTCTTGGCTCGCCAAACGTCACCGCAAGGAGATACGGTGATAGAAACCAAAACGCTAATATAAGCAGTTTCGTGGATAGTGGCAGTGTTTCTCGGTCTTCTCGCATGGTGGATTCAATTATTTAGGCGTGACAGGAAACGAGAGAGGGTCAAGCACGCTCGTGATATGGGTTTTAGAATTTGCCATTGCACTCCATCTGGAGAAATCATGGTTGTTGACCCAAAGCGTGTTAGTGCCAACGAAAAGATCGAGATTTGTCCAGTATGTCTTAGGGAAGTTTGTGTTACCACCTAACCCCCGTCTTAAGACAGACGCTTGGAAATGCGGCTCAGCCGGTTAGGTTGCTATGAGAATCGAGCCATGAGCATGGAATCCACGTTTTTCGACGGTGGCTGCACTTGCCGTTTCGTTCGCTATCGCATGACGACAAGGCCGCTCTTCGTCCATTGCTGCCACTGCCGTTGGTGCCAGCGGGAGACGGGCGCATCTTTTGCCCTGAACGCGCTAATTGAAGCCGATCGTGTGGAATTACTCGAGGGAGAAGTTGAGGTCATCAATACGCCGTCCAACAGTGGCAAGGGCCAGAAGATCTCCCGCTGTCCGAAGTGCCGCATCGCAGTCTGGAGCAATTACGCTGGAGCCGGCGACGCTATCCGCTTCATTCGTGTCGGTACGCTCGATGAACCGGATCGCTTGCCGCCGGACATCCACATCTACACTGCTTCAAAGCAACCATGGGTCAGTCTTCCGCCCGACATGCCTGCCGTCACTGAATACTACAGAGCATCCGAGAGGTGGCCCAAGGAAAGCCTTGAACGCCGAGCCGTTATTATGGCACGTTCCCAAGGGCGGTAAGCGGAGTGCTCCTAATGCCAGCGAACTGACGACGCTAGACACAATGAGGACAACGTTCACGAAATTCTTGCTATTGTTGTTGGGCACAACTTTTACTTTGCTAGCCTTGGAAGCTGCAGCTCGCGTCCTTGTTCGACTTGGTGTCGTGGACTACTGGCGACCGATGAAAACGGTGTGGGTCGAAGGAACCGACGATTGGCGACTAAACCACATCACAGCCGATAACTTGCGTGAACCTGACCCGATACTGTTCTGGAAGCCGGTGGCTCGTTCTCCGTATAATTCGCAACGGTTCAAGGGCCCGGTTATGGCTGCACCCAAACCTCCGGAGGTCTTCCGTATCCTGTGCTATGGTGACTCTAATACCGATGGGCCCAAAGAGGGAGGCTGGCCAGAAGCGCTGCAGGAGATGTTGAACCAACCTAAGTCGCCGTCCGGTCGCCGCTACGAAGTCGTCAATGCCGGGGTAGCGGGATACTCATCCCACCAAGGTTTTCTCCGTTTTCAGCAGGAGGTAAATGTTTATAAACCCGACCTGGTGATCGTGTCGTTTGGCTGGAACGACGTGGCCGTGGCGGTAGGTCGGCCCGACCACGAGTTTCAGCCTTCATGGCTGCAGGCGCATCTCCTGCGGTGGCTCTTCAAGTCACGGCTATACCTGGTTCTTCTTGAGTATATTTCTCTAAGGAGTTCCTCGGCGATCGACCAAACGCTACCAGCGGTGGCACGGGTTCCGGTGACGCAGTATCTCGCTAATATGGAAAGATTCGCAAACCTGGCAAGGCAGCACGGAGCCTCTATAGTTTTTTTGACCCGTCCTCACCGGGAGCCTGCGGCTACCTTAAGCCGTCTCCCGCCCTGGAGAGGGAACGTACCATCCTACAACACAGCGCTGCGAGCGTGGGCCGTCGAGCGGCGACTTTCTCTGTTAGACGTTGAAGCGCTTTTCGACAATCTCGGAGCGGCGTACTTTTCCGACGAGTGCCACCTAACGAAGGACGGCCATCGGACCTTGGCTGAGGCCTTAGCATCGGTGCTCTCTCGCGAAGCACTTCTCCCGGACGCTGCCTGAAACCTCTGTGGCGCCGTCGCCGTCCCTGAGAAGATACGGAACTGTATGCTCGTCGGCTTTCAGTTTCTTGCGGTTCTCTGTTGCACGCTTTTCGCCGGAGCGGCAATTTACATCAATCTCGTCGAACACCCGGCGCGAATGGGCTGCGACACGAAAACCGCTGCGACGGTTTGGGCTCCAAGCTACGAAAGGGCCACGGTTATGCAGGCTCCGTTGGCCGCCCTGAGCTTTGTCGCCGGTGTAGGTGCCTGGCTTTTCGCAGGTGGCATCCTGTGGTTGATCGGAGCGGTACTGATAGGCCTAGTAATACCTTTTACGTTTATCGGCGTTATGCCCACGAACCATCAACTTCTCGCCCCTGGACGCGATCTGTCGTCCATTGAAACTCGATCTCTGCTGGTTAAGTGGGGGCGTTTGCACGCAGTACGGAGCGTGCTGAGCCTTCTGGCGTCTATCGTCTATCTGGTCTCGCTATTTGGGAGCTAACAGCTCGCGAGCTAATTTCGTTCTAGGCGCTCGGGTAATCGTGCCGATTCCCTTAACGGCTCTCGTACCTTACGCAAGATGGGGCCCGGAGGCTCGCGACCCTTCGAGAACCGCCTCGCGCCATTCCCGCTTCAGGGGAAGGACGGGCGGCATCGGTGATACGTCGGGCACCGGGGTGGGTTCGGCGATCGCCTCCTTACGGTCGGTCGCGGAACCCTTCTTCATGAACAGGTTGTAGATGGCCCATTGGAGTCGGCTTCGCTTTCCCCGAATCGGGAATCGCCGAGCTATCGACGATGGCGTGTAAAATGTCTTATAGGCGGATTCTTGACCCAGCCGGAGTTCGTCTCCCGTCATGTGCGCTGGTCGAAAGACGACGTTTGCCTGGTCGTACTTGGTCCAATCAAAGGAGACGATCCGATTGGCCTTCTTCAATTCGTACCATGTCAAGGTGCCCGGATAGGGAGTGAGGACCGAAAACGCGCAAGCGTCGTAGTTCGCGTCGATGCAGAACTTTACCGTTTCCTCGAATACCGAAGGATCGTCGCCATCGAACCCGAACATGAAAAGGCCGAAAACCATGATTCCGTAGGAGTGGACCTTCTCAACGAGTGAAATAAATGTCTCGGGCCGGTTCACATGCTTGTGCACGCTGGTGAGGGTGGAGCGCGTGATCGACTCAAAACCGATGCTCATCAAAGTGCAGCCGCTTTCGGCGGCGAGCTCCAGCATTCGATCATCCTGTGCGAGCTTCGAGGTAACCCCGGCTTGCCAGTGAACCCCTCGACCTTTGAGCGCACGCATGACTTCCTTCGGACGCTCGGGCGTGCCAAAGAAGTCGGAATCATTGATCGAGATCATGCGCGACTCGCAAATATCCACTTCGCGCATCACCTCATCGATGGGACGGTAGCGGAACTTGAGCCCGTTCATGAGCGGCTCGCAGCAGAACGTACAGCCCTGGTGGCAGCCGCGAGAGGTTTGCACGAACGTACAGTTGACATAGCGGTTTTTCTTGATCAGGTCATACCGCGGCGTCGGCAAGCCTACCATCGGGTGCAGCTTCTCCGCCTTGTAAGTGCCGCGCATCTCGCCGCGCTCGAGATCGTCCAGGAGCTTTTCCATCACAAGCTCCACTTCTCCGATCACCACCGCGTCGCAATGCTTGAGCGCTTCCTGTGCCATAAAGCTCGGGTGCACACCGCCCATCACCACAGGTACCCCGCGCGCCCGGAAAGCATCGGCGATCTCGTAGCCGCGGTTGACGTATGCCGTCATCGCCGAGATCCCGATCAAGTCGGCCTTCAAGTCGAAATCGATGGATTCGATGTTCTCGTCGGTCAGCACCACCTCATAGCGGTCGCGGGGGATGGCAGCTGCTACGGCTATCAAGCCCGCGAGGGGCGAGTAAAGCGCCCGATTCAGATACAGTGGGCGTGTGGTCAACGAATGAGTTTTTGGATTGATGAGATGTATAACCCGATGACGCATGTGACGACTCCTCCCCGCGCTCGCGCAACTGCTCTTGATAGGAAGTTTGTGTTTAGGTGTCAGCCCAATGCAACTATCCCTGAGTATCTGATATTAGGTGACTCTGTCAACCGGTTTTTGGCTTGCTGATGAATAGTCCGTGTGCAGATCTTTCGGGGTTTTCTGCCACATCATGCTACCGGTTACGCACATCTCGCCGCGTATTGAGGTAGGCAACCACCAGCCGGATCTGTTCATAAGGAACCTTGCTACCCAGGCGCTCGAAGACAGGTTGCAGGAATCCAGTGCCCAGATCGTTTACAGCGTCGACGATCGCTCGATACGTCTTTGAGTCGATCCAAGGCTCTAATCCTTCTGGGCGGTGATTCTGGATGAACTCTGCCAGGTAGCCCCAAGCCGTGCCGAGGCTGCAGCCGGTTCGCCTTGTGACCTGTTCCACACTGGCACCGTTGGCGAACAATTCAAAGGCCGTCTCTTTCACATCCTTCGGCTTGCGGGCCCGCTCGGCCCGCGGATGGCTGCCGACAGCCGTGTCCAGTGGCAAGCCGTTGGCACGGCAGTAAGTCGCAATAAGCTCGAGGAAACGCTGTCCAAGATCGGCGAGCTTGCGTTCGCCCACGCCGCGAATCCGGCGGAGCGCGGTTGGTGATCCTGGACAAACCCGCGCCATGTCACGGAGTGTCGCATCACTGAACAGGATGTAAGCAGGCACGCCCCGCTCATCGGCGAGTTGTCGCCGTAGGCTCCGAAGGCTCTCGAACAATCCGTGATCGACGCCCTCCCAGGACTGCTCGTCGAAGCGGGTCTTGGTGACGGCCGCCTTTGGCTGCAGCAGTCGTACGGTGCGCTTGCCGCGCAGCACGTCGCGCGACGCGTCGTTGAGCCGAAGAACCGGGCGCTCTTCAGTCGTCCGATCAAGCAGACCGTCATCCAAGAGCTGATAAAGCATATTGATCAGCGTCTTGCGGTTTGTGCCCTTCATTAAACCGTAGGTGGTAAGCTCCTCGTGACGCCAGCGGCGAACGCGTTCGGTACTGGCACCCAACAAGACGTCCACAATATGCTCGGCACCGAAGCGCTCGCCTGCGCGCGCGACGCACGAGAGGATCTTCTGGGCGGTGACGGTCGAATCCGCGAGGTCTTCCAGCTCGTTGAGACAGAGATCGCACGCCGCGCAGTTTGGTTTGGAGTACTCCTGCCCGAAGTATTCGGACAGCTTGCGGTGCCGGCAACGAACCCCGGTGCAGAATCGGCGCATCTGTTCGAGTAGATCGCGGGCCGCGGTGATCACCTCTCCGGGGGAGCTGGCTTCCGCGGCGCTTTTTTCGATCAACGATTCCCAGCGCAGCACGTCAGCGGCTGAGTAAAGCAACACGCACTCCGCCTCTAGCCCATCGCGGCCGGCGCGACCGGTTTCCTGCTGGTAATGTTCGATGGATTTCGGCATTGCAGCGTGGATGATACAGCGCACGTCGCTGCGGTCGATGCCCATGCCGAACGCGACCGTCGCCGCCACGACATCGATCTCTTCCGACGCAAAGGCGTCCTGCGTGCGGCGGCGTTCGTTCGCCTCCATGCCGGCGTGGTAGAAAGCAGCGCGAAGTCGACTGGCTTGCAACCACTTCGCCATGGCTTCGGTGTCTTTGCGGCTGATGCAATAGACAATCGCTGCCTCGCCAGGATGGCGCCGCAACACCTGCAGCACCTGCATCTGCGCGTCGACACGGGGAATGATGCGGTACACGAGGTTGGGCCGATCAAACGTACCAATGAGGACGGTGGGACTGTTCAGGCGTAGCTGCGCGAGGATATCCGCGCGGACGCGCTCCGTGGCTGTCGCGGTGTAGGCATGCACGCTGGCCTGCGGGAAGCGGGCCTTGAGCTCGGCGAGTTGGCGGTATTCCGGGCGAAAGTCGTGACCCCAATGGCTGATGCAATGGGCTTCATCGATGGCGAAGGCGCGTACCTGCAACCGTTCGATGAGCTGGAGAAAGCGCGGTGTCAGCAAGCGCTCGGGGGCGACGAACACCAAGCGATAGCGGCCGGCTTCGAGCTGCGCCTCTGTCTCGCGGAGGGTATCGAGAGGCATACCGCCATAAAGCGCTCCCGCCGAATAGCCAGATTCACGCAACCCATCGACTTGATCTTTCATTAGCGAGATAAGCGGCGAGACCACGATGTCGGTCCGCCGAGCCAGCTCCGCGGGTACCTGATAGCAAAGCGACTTGCCGCCTCCGGTCGGCATGACGACCAGTGAGTCGCGGCGCTCGAGGCTCGCCCGAATCGCTTGCTCTTGGAGCGGGCGGAGCTCCGAGAATCCCCAGTAGCGCTGCACGGTGGCGAGGATGTCGCTTTTCGACCAGCTCATTTACAAACCAATGCAACAGAGGCTCAAAGGAGAGCGAAACGAGTTGTTGGAGTAGAGGAGTATTGGAGTGATGAGTTTTCAATGCATCCATCCCTACTCCAGTACTCCATCACTCACTACTCCAATTTGTATACGTTGGGCAAGGTGATTGAGCGCAACCGAAACCGATGAGGCTTTTTAGGCTGCTAAATTCCCTCTCCCATCCCTCTCTGTGTTCCCTGAATCGGCGTGCGGTTCCATTCGAGGGCCTCTTGGATTTTGCGGGGCAGGGGAGGTTTGCGCGAAGTCATGTAATGAACGAATTCTTCTTTAGAAGCGATTTGCATGCGCGGGTTATTCTGTTTCTCATCGCCGAGGGTCGAGACGGCCTCCCGATAATCGTGACCGGGAAAGACGCGAATTTGATCTCCGAGGGTTTTGAGTTTCGCTAAGCTATCATACTGCCACTCGGCGTTCCCGCCGGGCAGATCGGTCCTGCCGCAACCACCAATAAGCAGCGTGTCGCCGGTGAAGATTCGGTCTCTAAACAGAAGGCACATGGCATCCTGGGTGTGACCGGGCGTGTAGACCACGGTGAGCGACAGTTTGCCGAATTTGATCTCGTCGCCATCATCGACTCTCAGGTCCACGTAAGGCGCCTCGGTGGCGCGGTGCATGACGACCTTGATGCCGTAGCGCTCGCGCATTACTTTACAGGCGGAATGGTGGTCGGCATGGGTATGGGTGTCTATAGCGTAGAGGACGGTGGAACCGAAAAAGCGAGCTAACTCGACGTAATCGTCGGCTTTGTCGATTTCAGGATCGATAACCACACACACGTGATCCTGTTTGCAGCCGAGGATATACGAAAGGCAGCCACTGGAACGGATCTGTTCGAAAAAGATTTCCTCGCTAGCCATGTGTTGCCTTTACTGTGGGGTGAGCTTCGTTACCGTGCCTTTCTCCTTATTGTAGCGATTACGGTCGATCTTATCCAAGTCGTAGCTGAGGAACCGAAAGACGACGCCGGGTCCTTCGACGGCGTTTGTGGAATGAATATCCCCCGGGAGATACGGCTGCACCACACCCGGGGAAAGCCGATCGAGCCTTTCTTTCTCCAATGTTGCTACTGCCGGCTGGGAGCCGTCGTCGGAGCGTTTGTACTTGGTGATCTCCGTGACGCCCTTGTAAGAGCCGTAAACCACCCAACAGGGGCCGTGATCGTGAGGCTGGTTACCGTGACCTTGTTTATGGATATGGCCCATCTGAATGAAGCCGTGATCCGGATCGCGGTAAAGCTCCCGTGATGGCTTCCCGTCTCGGATCAACTCGGCCATCCATGGATCATCCGGGCTGGTTGATGCAAAAAGTTTTTCCATCAGAGCTGCAACCTTGAAAGGGAGGTGCGGATCCTTGCCATCTCCCCATACGGCGCGAACCTCCGCGATGTATCTCTCCAGGGTGTTACTCGCACGCTGTTCCTGTACGGCCATAAAGCACCTCCCTTTGATATATTCTATTTATCACTTTCTTCGATCCATCGTCTAGCTAAGGGCATTAATTCTTGTCGGATTGACATGGCGACGTTGCCTTTGGTACCTCTTTATAAGACATCAGAACGCGCAAACAGCATGCCCATTGATTCACAAGAGCTGCGCCGAATCCTAGGTCACTTTCCCACCGGCGTCACGGTCATCACCACGAGAGACGATACCGGTTCTCCTTTCGGTCTCACGGCCAACGCGTTTACATCTTTATCGCTCAATCCACCGTTGATCCTGATTTGCGTCGACAAGGGAGCACAGTGCTATTCATGCTTCGTTAAGTCCAACGTATTTACAGTAAATTTTCTCCACGAAGACCAGGAAGAGATCTCGCGCCGCTTTGCCACCAAAGGCGTCGATAAGTTTGCCGGCTTGACCTGGCACGAAGGCAGTCACGGCGCCGCTGTCTTGGACGGCGCCATCGGCCATCTCGAGTGCAAGATTGCGGAAAGTTATGAGGGCGGCGATCACACCATTATCGTGGGCGAAGTACTGAGCGGAGTCGCTAGTCACGACCGGCCGCTACTCTTCTTCAGGGGCAAGTATCATCGCATGCCAAACAGCTAGCCCTAATCCGACATTATTTCGAAGCGGCTCAGGCGATGAGCCCTACAGCCGTGGGCAATGGGACACAGCCTTGAGGGCCACCCC
>Ga0081455_10000242_pt1 | contig 70917 bp, 75 predicted proteins | sample TabmetS3T2R1_FD_70207 | JGI IMG/M metagenome (GOLD analysis project Ga0081455, IMG submission 70207) | Tabebuia heterophylla rhizosphere microbial communities from the University of Puerto Rico - S3T2R1 | ecosystem: Host-associated > Plants > Roots > Rhizosphere ...
GCTGAGGCCGACCTTCGATCTGGACGGGCCTTTTTGGCCGAGGCGGTCCGCGAACTATGGACCGAGGCGAGCTCGACGGGCGAGACGACCCAAGACAAGCGCGCGACCCTGCGTCTGGCCGCCACGCACGGGATTCGACTGGCGGTTAATGTAATCGATACCGTTTATAATCTCGCCGGCGTGACGACGATCTATGAGGGAAATCTGATTCAGCGCTACTTTCAAGACGTTCACGTGATAAGTCAGCATCTGCAGGCGCGTCTCTCCCACTATGAGGTGGTCGGCCAGCACTGGCTCGGGCAGAAGGTCGATCTGACGAGGCCCTAGCCAGAACACCGTTCAGGACACAGCTCTCAAGCTGTTGTGTTAACTTAACCTCAGGGTCGGGATCAGTCGGCTACTTTGATGACAATTTTGCCGCGCCGGTGCGGCGAGCCTTCGAGCATCTCGTGTCCCCGGCGGGCCTCATCGAGCCACAACACTTCACCCACCTCACTCTGGAGGGTCCCTGCGTCGATCATCTCGCCAATCATTTTCAAGCGCTCCGTTGTCACCTGAACGAGGAAAAAAAACGCCCGCACACCGTGCTGTTCCGCTCTTGCCATGGAAGGTTGAGCCGCTGAGGAGACAATGATACCGCCGCGCTTAAGAACTCCATAAGAACGGTCCAGTGTTTCGCCGCCCACGGTATCGAGTATCGCGTCGAGATCCTTCAGCCGGTCTTCGAACCGCCTCGTTCGATAATCAATAACTCCATCGGCGCCAAGTCTGCGCACATAAGAATCGTTCGCAACCGATGCGGTGGCGATCACCATCGCCCCGGCTCGCTTGGCAAACTGGACCGCATAGCCGCCGACATTGCCTGCCCCGCCGTGGACAAGCACGGCCTTTCCCGGCGATAGTTGGGCCAAGTCAAAAACCATCTGCCATGCGGTCACCGCCACAACTGGAATAGACGCGGCATGCGTATGGTTGAGACGCTTCGGCTTGGGGGCGAGCATCGCTGCTTTGGCAAGCGCGTACTCCGCATAGGCTCCGGTGAAACGCTCATTGGTCACACCAAAAACCTCATCGCCGACTTTGAGTTCCTCTATTTCGGCGCCGACTGATTCAACCTCACCGGATAGGTCAGAGCCCAAAATTAGAGGGAGCGGCTGCGGCAACACGCTCTTGCCACTACGGATCAATGCGTCCCAAGGCCCGATACCGGCGGCTTTAACCCGCACAACGACCTCTCTCCTACCCGGTTCCGGTTTGGGCAAATCATCAAGAGAGATGACTTCCGGAGGACCGAACCTGTGAACGCGAACAGCTTTCATTCTTTTTCCGTTGCCCGGGTGAGGAGGAACGTTACCCAAGCGCGACTAGCAATATTGTATCAGTTACCCAGAATCATTTTGTCTATCTCGAAAGAATCCACAACAAGCACGGTCTCTAACGCGCGCGGTTTCGCTTGGGCAACAGTTCTTCGGCTATCTATGTATGGTGCGTGGAAATAAATCCGCCAATGGCTCTTGACCCAACCACTTGCCATACCCTATTTTGATTGCAGCCGTTTGCAATGTATCACAACATGGTAAGGGGAGGACTTCGAGCTGAAGCATATCAGTGAACTCGATGACCGTTCACGATTCACGTTTGGAGGTTTATGAAACCGAAAAGTCAGCTGATGGAGATTAGCAGGACGATAGCAACGGTGCTGTTGGTTGCTCGGGCGGAGAAACAGTCGTGACTGGCTCGGTGCCTGAACAAGAGTCGAATACCAAGGGCTCGCGCGTCTGGCTCGACATGGACCAGAAGGAGCTCGATGACGCGTACGATCAGAGCGTCTGGGCACCCAACCAATCTCATGTCAGCGGTCGGCGCGTGCTGTGGAGCGAATCGATCAGGGCTCGCCTTAAGCCTGAGCGCATTGCCTATGGTCCGACGGAGATCGAGCAGGTCGACATCTACAAGACTACACGCAGCAATGCACCGATCCAAATCTTCATCCACGGCGGCGCATGGCGCCGCGGCTCTGCCAAGGACTCCGCCTATCCTACCGAAATGTTCGTCACGGCCGGCGCGATCTTCATCGCGGTCGATTTCGTATCGGTTGAACAAGCCGACGGGAACCTCATGACGATGGCCGATCAAGTGCGTCGCGCCATCGCATGGGTCTATCGAAATGCCGCTCGCTTTGGTGGCGATCCCAACCGTCTCTACCTCTCTGGCCACTCCTCCGGCGCCCATCTCTCCGGCGTTGCGCTGGTAACGGATTGGCAAAAAGATTTCGGCTTGCCGGTGGACATTGTGAAGGGCGCGGTCTTGATGAGCGGCATGTACGACCTCAAAGCCGTCGCACTCTCGAAACGAAGCAAGTACGTCAAGTTCACTGATGCCGTCGTACAGGCATTGAGCGCTCAGCGCCATCTCGACAAACTGAATACGCCTCTCGTCCTTGCACATGGGACGCTCGAGTCACCCGAGTTTCAGCGACAGACCCGAGAGTTCGCCGCGGCAGTCAAGACTGCCGGCAAGCCGGTGCAATTAATCGTCGCCGAGGGGTACAATCACTTCGAATTGCCGGAAACCTTTGGCAATCCCTATGGTCTGCTTGGCCGCGTAGCACTCGCGCAGATGAAGCTCACACTCTCACTGGACTAATACCGTCGGGCGCGCAAGTAACCTAGCGGATCTCGCCAAATTGTTGCCCAAGTGATCGCATCTGGGGCATTATTGCTGTCATGGCGAAGGACAGGACGGAGACGCTGAGACATGAGCAAAGCCCCATTGAGGAGCCCGAGCGGGAACCACGCTGGCCGGCTTTCATTGCCATTCTGGCAGCGGTGGGACTCTATACAGGGTTACCGGAAGAACTCACCATGGGCCCGCGCTGGCTCTTCCCCGCTGCCGTCCTGGCGCTGTCGATTCCGGGCATCGTCTTTTATCATACCGGCAGGCATCGGCTAAATTCTATTTTTGGTTGGACGGCAGAGGGGCTCCTCACCGCCGGGCTAGTCATCTGCGTCTCCCGCCTAATTCAGGCTCTGTTCACCAACAACGTAAAGCCAGAACAACTTTTGCTTTCAGCGGCATCCCTTTGGATCACAAATATCTTAGTTTTTGCTTTATGGTATTGGCGACTGGACGCCGGCGGGCCCTATCAACGGGATAAGGTTCCAGGACACTCTGAAGGCGCGTTTCTTTTTCCCCAGATGACAATGAGCAAAGAAAAGTTGCGAGAAGTAGGCCAGCAGAACTGGTCACCAAATTTTATTGATTATTTGTTTTTGGCTTTTAATACCAGCACCGCATTTTCGCCAACCGACGTTCCCGCGCTCGCGCGATGGGCAAAGATGCTAATGATGCTGCAATCGCTGCTCTCCCTGCTGATCATTGCGCTCCTCGCCGCGCGCGCGGTGAACATTCTGTAACCGCTCTAGTCTGACCGACACGTGAGCTTTGCCTCGTTCCTTTTTCCCTTGACCTTGGGAGTTACCCTGCCCTATTTTACGAAAGGCAAATTTTTGCCTCCTTGACAAGGATCCCAAGTTTAAATTGTTCTAAGGAACGGGATGCCATACAAACCGGTCACCAAACCAATTCCGTTTCCGAGAGCCTTTGGAGCCACCAGCGACGCCGCCATATTATCGCAGGCGGCCATCTTGCTTCTCATGGAACCGGGGCTTCGTCGCAACCGCGTCATGCCGTCCGAGTACCAAACTGCAAGAAGAACTCTGCGAGTGCCGACCATCTCCGCGACCGCCAGGCGCGTCAAGGTCGAAGCGGTTGAATCTCCGCTGCGCCTGCGTCCACTGAGTCCCACACGGGAGACTCTACCGGCACGTCGGTTTCGGCGTCTCGCCACCGACTTGGCCAAAAAAAAGAATCCCCTAGCGGCCGCAAGTCTGATGGAAGCCTGCCTCCGGCATCCACAGGCTATCGTCAGAGCGGCGGCAGCGCTCTCCTATTTCGGACTCACCTCGGAACCCAGCCGACTGATCGGCATCTTGGAAGACTGTACGCAGAGTGACGACGATCTCGTCCGGGCCGTTGCGGCAACGGGATTGGCGCGATTGGCGCCGGAGAGTCCGCGTCTCGCGGAGTTGAGCAGAAAGACAACTGTGGCGAGCACAGGCGCTTCAGCTCACACCTCGCTGCTTGTTCATGGTACATGGGCGGCTAACGAACTATGGTGGAAACCCGGAGGAAATTTTCATTCCTATTTATTGAATGGCATTCGTCCGGACCTGTACGCCAATGCAGATGCCTTTTCGTGGTCCGGCATTTATAGTGAGGCGGCCCGCGCCATCGCCGCTGTGGAGCTTCAAGGCTGGCTTGCCGGGCACGGCATTCAAACCCCCTACTTGCTAACCCATAGTCATGGCGGGAGCGTAACCATGCTCGCAACCCAGAACGGTCTCAATACGGGCCCGTTGGTTTTACTCAGCTGCCCAGTTCATTCCATCTATACACCCGACTTCGCCAGAACCGGGCGAGTCGTATCCATCAGAGTGAAACTCGATCTCGTGATTTTGGCGGATGGCGGCGGGCAGAAATTTAGCGATCCGCGGATCACCGAACATATTTTGCCGATCTGGTTTGATCATTCCGCAACCCATGACCCCACGGTTTGGCAAAGATACCATCTTGGTTCTGTGATCCCGCCATAGTCCGTGCTAGGATCGCGCTCGATGCGGTTATTGTTGGGTGCGCTGCGCTTGTACGTGTACCGCGCACTTTGGTATTGGCTGTGTATCACTTCAGCCGGCCGCGCGTTAGTCAGAGCACTCGGATCGCCAGATGAGAACATTCGGAGTATTGCCGGCATATTACTTGCCAAGAGCGGGATACGGGCTGAGCCTTTACTACAGGAGGCGTTGGCTAGACGCGAAAATCTTCCCACCGTTCTAACGGTTCTTGGATCGATCGGGGATCCGTCACTGATCCCTCAACTCCGACAGTTCGCTGATGATCAGAGTCCAGACGTTGCAAAGGCGGCACGTGAAGCCTTAAAGGTCACCGAATCAGCTGGCAAACGCTAAAATTTCACTGTCAGTTCAGTGGCTCGCTAGCCTAAGTTGGCTGAAGCCGTGACTGAGCGGAAAAGATACGGGGTAACCCTGCCGTGAATTCGCATAAAAAAAAGGAGGACCGATCCAATGGCTAAAACAACACTCAATCCTGAAGCACTGCCGGTGCCGCGCGGCAGTTATTCGCTGGTCACAATCTCCCAGCCCGGCCGTATGGTTTTTATTGCCGGTCAGACTGCCTCAGATCCTCAAGGTAATGTGGTCGGAATCGCAGATGCTCGTGCCCAGACACGGTATATAATCGAGAAGATTCAGCGAGCCGTGGAGGCTGCCGGTGGAACAATGAACGACCTAGTAGCGATGAACGTATTCACCACCGATGTCCGTTACCACCGTGATATAAACGAAACGCGACGAGAACTCTTAGGATCCAATTTTCCAACCAGCACCATGGTCCAGGTGGTCGCTCTAGCGCGACCAGAGTTGCTGCTCGAGATAAATGCAATAGCGGTTATTCCTTAAATACTTTCGGGGACGTTCTCTTGTTCCCTTGACGCGCAAGAGTGATGGGAACAACGAGCGAAAAAGCACTGGGAGGTCAGCAATGAAACTGATCGGGCTAATCTCGCCCAATCTCACCGAGGACACTTTGGTGGATGTATACAAGATCTTGCCGGAGGGGATTCGCATTGAAGGGCGGGCGCTCAACGTCGGAAAATATACCGACGACGAGTTCCGCAGAGCCGAGCAAGCCTTCTTTGACCTCGTCCGTGAACTAGTTCGCCATCCGTTGGACTTTCTCATGGTCACGGGAGAGTTGTTTCTCTCGTACAAGGGCCCGGGTTCGGATCAGCAGATTCTTAATCTGGTCAAGCAAATCACGCCGGTGTCTGCTTCGACGGTGCTTACCGCGGTTATTCGGGGCTGCCAGGCGCTCGGGCTCAAGAGAGTGGTGATGGCGAGTCCGTTTCCCGAAGACCAGGACCAGCGCCTGGTTCGGTTCCTGGCTCATGACGGTATTGAGGTTGTAGCATTCCGCGGTCTGGGCTGCCCAAATTCTGATGTAATCTGGGCGCTTCCTCCGGAGACTGGGTATGATCTGGGCACTGCTATGTTGCGCGAGCACCCAGAAGTCGACGGTGTGTATAAAAGGCACTCTAACACCGAAGCTAACCTTAGCTTTGGCGGAGAAATTTAGTTCGTTCATTGTCGCAGTCTCTTACTTTCAAATTTGCTCATGTGAGTTCTAGTCGGACCTTTTTTCAAAGCACGCCGCTTTAGCGCTTGACGGGAAAGCTGTCCCGCGCTATCTGGAAGCGCAATAATAAAATATGCGTTGAGACGGTGCTTGCTGCCTTGTTCCGAATCAGTACAACAACTCGACGGCATAACCAATCCTTGGCTTACGGGTAGAGTCTTCGACCTGCGTTTAAATCTTCTTCTAATCAAAATCTAATCTAATGGGGCTTGACCCTGCAATTTATTATGGGTATTTATCCGATTTATTGATTTATTGTGGTTACTGTCTTCTTTAACAATTCACCCTGGGAGGGGGATTCCTATGAGGATTGGGGCTGAACGAGTGCGCTCGCGAACGTCACGCCATGTTTTCGCGTGCTTGCTTATTTTATCGGTCGCTACTGGTTCCTTGGCACTTGCTGCCGAAAAAACCGAACAGAGTACCGCTCAATCGAAAGAAACTTTCAACTTAATTTTGCCGTTCAAAGATCTAACTGTCGGACAGGGCCAAGAAGTCACGATGGATGCTGAGGTCGTGAACCGAACGAGGGATCCGGTTGAAGTTAGCCTCAGCATTGATGGTGTGCCCAAGGGTTGGGATGTGAACTTTAATTCTCGATATCCGAGCTATCCGATTCGTTCGGTTACCGTAGCGGGGGCCGGAGGCGACCAATCCTCGACCAAATCAACGACCGTCGAATTCAAAGCAAAAGTCCCTGAGGCGACTAAGCCCGGAACTTACCCAGTCAAAGTCACCGCCAAGGATACGGCGGGAACCACTCAATATGCCGAGACTGTCAATTTCCGTGTGACATCGAAGAAAGTCGAAACGGGTGGTTTGAAGCTTACGAGCCAGTATCCCGTGCTCACCACTGCATCCGGCCAAACACTCAAGTTCACAGTAGATCTTAAGAACGAGACCCCTAAGCCTATGACAGTTTCTTTGGTGGCGCAGGCGCCCCAAGGTTGGACGGTACGGTTCAAGCCACAGTTTGGCGACACTCAAATCTCCTCCATCCAACTCAAGGAAAACGGTTCCGAAACCTTGAGCGTCGAAATCGACACACCCGCTCGAGCCGAAGCCGCGGAAAGTCCAGTAACGATCCGCGCCCGTGCTGGAGCCTTTGAAGCAGCCGCCAACGTGAAAGTTAGCGTAAAGGGCACCCAGGACCTCAAGATGGGCTCCGCCGCCGGAACTCTCAACACTTCGCTGACCGCCGGTAAGAAAACACCGGTCGATTTCTTGGTCGGCAACGCCGGGACTGCTCCCATCCGTAACCTCTCCTTCATTAGCAAGAAGCCTAACGATAAATGGACAGTCGAGTTTAGGCCAGATAAAATCGACGCACTCAACGCCGGCGAGGTACGGGAGATCAAGATGGAAATTCTGGCGCCAGATCGAACCATCGCCGGCGATTATTTGTTAACCCTGACAGCCAATGCTCCCGAAGTAAACAAGTCGGTAGAGTTTAGGGTGACGGTTTCGACACCGACCATATGGGGCTGGGTCGGATTCGGCATCGTTGCTCTGGTGGTCTTAGGACTCGCTGTGGTATTTTTCCGCTTAGGACGCCGATGAGCGCCGTTGTCGAGACCCAAAACCTTACGAAGCGCTACCACGACAAGCTCGCGGTCAACGCGCTCAATCTGACCATCAACGAGGGCGAAATATTCGGTTTTCTTGGGCCCAACGGCGCGGGGAAAACAACCACGATCTTGATGCTGCTCGGACTCACGGAGGCCACATCCGGACGCGCCTCTGTTTGCGGCTTCGATCCGACACACGAATCTCTCGAAGTAAAGCGCCGGGTCGGCTACCTGCCAGAAAACCCCGGCTTCTACGAGGACATGAGCGCCGACGAAAATCTGCTCTACATGGCGCGGCTGAACCGTATCCCAGACGACGAAGCTCGCCGCCGGACTTCAGAGGTCCTGGACCAAGTCGGCTTGAGCGAAGATGGTCGGCGACTGGTTCGGGAATTCTCCCGCGGTATGAAGCAGCGCTTAGGCATCGCCGAAGTCTTGGTGAAAAAGCCCAGAGCCGTCATCCTCGATGAACCTACCCTGGGCATCGATCCGGACGGTGCGATTCGAATTTTGGAGTTGATCAAGAACCTCAATCGGGAACGAAACCTGACCGTGATGCTCTCCTCCCACCAGCTCCAGCAAGTACAAGAGATTTGCAGCCGCGTCGGCATCATTGTCAAAGGACGGCTCATTGTTCAGGGGAAGATGGACGAGTTGGGGCGAGCCATTCTCAAAGAACGGCAGTGGAATTTTCTACTGGAGGTGGGCGGCGCGGGGGCCAACGGCCTTGAAAGTGACTTGCGTGCTATTAACGGAGTCGATGAAATTGAGAAACGCGGTCAGGGCTTTTTTCTCCGTTGCACCAAAGATGTGCGTCCCGAGCTCGTATCATTGCTCGCGCGAAAGAATCTGCCTCTGTTGCAGCTTCGTTCTGAAGATCCGACTCTAGAAGAAATCTATCTCAAATACTTCCGCGAGGCATAAAATGAACGTCGTTTTCTGGAAAGAGCTAGCCGATCACTTCAGCAGCCGCCGTTTCATGATACTTCTCGCGCTCATCGTTTTGATCGGCCTGTGGGCTACCTACGCTTCTGGCCAAGCCATTCGGCAAGACACCGAAAACGCCCCAACGCAATATGCCTTTCTGTTCTTGCTCACATCAGGCACCGGTACGGTGTTCTCTCTGGCGACTTTCTTAGGGTTCTTCGGTCCGCTCGTCGGCATCACCTTGGGTTTTGATTCGATCAGCGGCGAATATGCGCGGGGAACTTTGAGTCGCGTGCTCTCGCAGCCTATTTATCGCGACAGCTTGATCAACGGCAAATTTTTTGCCGGTTTGGCAACCGTAGCCATCCTCTGGGGTTCGATTCTCCTGCTCGTGATCGGCTTGGGGATAACACTGCTTGGATTTCCACCCAACGCTGAAGAGCTCTGGCGCATGCTTATTTTCACTGCGGTGGGTATCTTCTACGTCGGTTTTTGGCTGGCCCTAGCGATGCTTTTCTCTTTACTTTTCCAGAAGACCGTGACCGCGGCCCTTGCTTCGATGGCAGTATGGCTTTTCATGACGCTCTTCGTCGTCATCATCAGTCAGGGCGTTGCCGGGATTGTCGTACCCGATCCGACGACGCCGGAACAACTGTCCAGGAGAGCCGATGTCGAGAATATCGTCAGCCGAATTTCTCCGAGTACGCTTTTTTCTGAAAGCGTCAGCATCCTGCTAAATCCGGCCGCCCGGGTTTTCGGTTTAGCCTTGCAAAGCCAGGCTGAGGGCATCTTGCCGACGCCGTTGGAGCTTGGTCAGAGCCTTAATCTCATCTGGCCTCACATCACGACGCTGTTCGGATTGGTGGCAGTCTGCTTCGGCGTCTCCTATATCATCTTCATGCGCGCTGAAATCCGCGCCTAGTAACCTTCACGCTGCATTCACAACAATTCCCCCTCGTTGGTTTAGTTCCTCCCATGAGTCAATGTTTCAATGTCTCGACCGCGTCGGATTCTCAATCCGACGAGCATATTGAGATAATTTCAATCGTGATTGTTGATATGTAAACGATTTATGACTAGTATACGCCAACCTTTTGATGCCTTTAAGAACTGGGAGGACTCATGGCTTATCGCGATCTGCGGGATTATATCGCCACCCTCGAGAAACACGGAAAGCTCAAACGCATAACTAAGACAGTCGACAAGGACTGGGAAATCGCCGCAGTCTGTCGTCAGCTATTCAAGAAAATTCCACCGGCAAAGCGTCCCGCAGTGGTGTTTGAAAACGTCAAGGGATTCAATATCCCGGTGGTCGCCGGTGTGCTCGGTGCCTCACGCGAAATTTATGCTCTGGGCCTGCAAACGGAAACGGTCGAAGGCATCAACCGCAAGTGGGATCACGCTTTGGGCAATCCCATTCCACCGCGGACGGTAAAAGAAGCCGCTTGCAAGGAAAACATTCTACACGGTAAGGACGTCGATATTACCAAACTGCCGGTTCCGACCTGGACCGTAGGTGAAGATCCCGCGCCGTTTTTTACTTCGCCTTACCTGATTACCAAAGACCCCGAAACCGGCGTGCGCAACGTTGGCACCTACCGCATGCAGGTCAAAGGTCCGAATAAGACCGGCCTGCTGATTGGAATTCGCCAAGACGCGGCGCTGCATATTCGCAAGAACAACGCGCAGAACAAGCCCACGCCCATGGCCGTGGTGATCGGCGCCGATCCCTCCATCGGCTACGTGTCGGTATCAAAGATGTCGGAGGCGCTGGATGAATTCGCCGTGGCCGGTGCGCTACGCGGTGAGCCCGTCGATCTAGTGCCTTGCGAGACCGTGCCTCTGGAAGTACCCGCTAGCGCCGAGATCGTGCTCGAAGGGGAAATTCCACCCAACGCCGTGGAACCCGAAGGCCCTTTCGGCGAGTACACTGGCTACATGGGTCCGGCCGGCAACGAGCCATTCTTCCATATCAAGTGCATGACGTTTCGCAACAAGCCACTCTACCAAGCCTTTATCAGCCAGATGCCGCCGTCGGAATCGAGCTGTATTCGCGGCATCGGCCGCGAGTGGCCGCTGTTCAAACATTTGCGAGACACCCTGCACATCCCGATCAAAGACCTGCGTCTCAAGGAGGCGGGCGGCAGTGGCGCGTTTCTAGTTATCTCTCTGAAAAAACAGTTTGTCGGTCAGGTGCGCCAGGTCATGTACGGCGCCTGGTCGCTCCGCACCGGCTTTGGCAAGATCACCGTCGTAGTCGACGATGATATCGATGTCTGGGATGACTTTGCAGTCGATTGGGCACTAAGTTGGCGTGTTCGGCCCGACAAAGATATCTATATCGAACGTGACGTCCAGGCCGTCGGGCTCGATCCCTCCCAGGCACCGGCCGGTGTCCTGCAGCATGATCCAAGCCGAAATGTCGGGTCACGGATCGGCATTGACGCGACAAGAAAGCACCAATATCCGGCGGTGTCGTTGCCGCCGCAAGAGCATTTGGATCTTGTTGCGAGTAGATGGAAGGAATACGGGATCGAAGACTAGCTTCAAAACTTCAAGCAGTTCAAAAAGTTCAAACCGTGGCTGAAGGGCATAGTTTCCACGTCTTGAACGTCTTGAACGACTGGAACCATTTGAACATTTATGCGCGGGAACCGCGCATAAACTTCGCAGCAGCCATGATCGACTCGATGATTTTCTTGTAACCCGTGCAACGGCAGATATTGCCGTGCATAAAATGCTTCAATTCCTCTTCCGTGGGATTGGGATTCTCGTCCAGCAGTGCTTTGGCCGCGAGAATCATTCCCGGAGTGCAAAACCCGCATTGGAAGCCACCGTGTTCGATGAAAGCTTCCTGCAGTGGATGGAGCTTACCATCGTCGGCTAATCCTTCGATAGTCAACACGGAACGGCCCCTTACCTCGAATGCCAACGTCGTACAAGCGCTTATGGGTCTGCCGTCCACCAGCAACGTGCACGCGCCACAAACCTCAACGTCACAAGAACGCTTCGCACCGGTCAAGCCCAAACGTTCGCGCACAACGTCGAGCAATAGCTCGTGGGGTTCGACGGCCAGCTCTTGCAACCGCCCGTTGAGTGTAAACGAGAGCGGAATTGTTTGCGCATCGGCGCGTCCTAGCATGGCCTTGGACATCAATCCTCCCTAACTTTGCCCCGCTCGATACTGGCTCAATGCATTTTGAAACGCGCGCTTGAGCAACACACCAACGATATGTTCCTTGTACTCCTGTGAGCCGTGGAGATCACTGATAGCTTGCGCCGCACGCCCGGCGATCTCGCCGGCTTTCGAAATGTTTATCGTAGCCTCATCGAGGCTTTTCCCCTTGAGCTGCTCCTCGGCCTCCGGCACCCGTTTTGGCGCCGGACCTGCACAACCGACGGCGATCTTTATATCGTGGATAGATCTTTCGCTCTCCTGAACCTGGAACGCAACGGCAACGCCAACGCTGGGTCTTTCCAGATAACCAAATTTAAGGTAAGCGACACCGGAATCTCTGGCAGGCACCGGCACTCGGATCTCCGTCAGTACTTCATCTGGTTCTACGCACGTCTCATAAGCATCGACAAAAAATTCTTCCGCCGGAATTTCGCGTTTCGAACTGGCTCTCTCCGCAACCATCGTCGCGCCGAGCGCCAGTAACAATATCCCCGGGTCGGCGTGGGGCTCCGCAAAGCAAAGATTACCTCCCAGCGTCCCAACCTGGCGAACCCGAACATTGGCGACTCTTTGTTCCAATCGAACCAGCGCGGCAAGTTTCTGCTGCAGTAAGGATGAGGTCTCCAGTTGATGATGTGTGCAAAGGGCGCCGATGCGCACCATACCGTTGTCTGAAGCGACTTCGTTAAGACCTTTCACATTTTTGACGTTGATCAACCGCTCATAGTGAACCAAACCCTCCTTCATCGCCAACAGCAGCTCCGTTCCCCCAGCGTACACCTTCGCCGATTCTCCAAACTGTCCGAGCAGCTCGGATACCTCCTTTACGCTTTCCGGTTCTTCCAGGCGGAACGGTCGCAGCATCTTAAGAGTCTCCCTCCAAGTGTTTCTTGACGGCCTGGGCAAATTCATCCAAGACCTGATCGGCTTTGCGTTTAATAATCCCATGCCCTAAAGCAGCCAGTTTTCCTAAAATGTCGACGCCCGCGACAAAACCAAGCACGGTCTTTTCGCCTTGCTCTCTTAACTTAACGTCGAGAGACAACTTCATACGGCTACCAATCTTGTTATCAGCTCCGGAAGCCTGCGCCTTGATGCGCGTCAAGTCTTCGCGTTCAAGAACTTCAATGGTTGTTGGAAACTCGACGCGAAAGGGCCCCACCTTCTCGATCATAGTCGCGGAATAAAGCTTACCCGCCTCTATGGTTTTCGCTTCCTTGCACCCCGGAACACAGGCGACAAAGCGATCGACGTCCCAGATAAAGTTCCATACCTTTTCCCTCGGGACCTGGATCTCCACCTCTTTTTCAAACTGCAAAGATTTTCCTCCTCACGCAGTTCTTTTTTGCTATCAGAAGTCGTCAGAACTCGCAACTCAATGCGAGTTTTTCCATCGTCGGGCGAGCCGTGAAAACGGTTGCGGCTTGATCGACCGTTCGCGATAACAGTGGATGACGGATCAGCAGTGGACCCAAGGCAAGGTTTACAAGTCTAACCGGTTCCCGCGGTTGTGCTTCTTAGATCCTTAAACTCTTTGCTTAGAAAAGTCTTGAGCTTGCGCTTGACACGCTCTTCAATTTGCCGCACCCTTTCGCGGCTGATATCGTATTTTTCGCCAATCTCTCTTAGCGTCAAGGGCTCTTCGTTAAGGAGGCGTTCTCTAAAAATGACTAATTCTTTGTCTTTGAGCGCCTCGGCGAACTGTTCCATCTTCTCGCGCAGCAGTTGTTGGTATTGGGTTTCGGCGATTTGCTCTTCCGGCGACTCCTTTTGATCCGGCAGAAAATTTAACAAGGTCGCCTCTTCATCATTACCCATCGGCATATCAACCGACAAGTCACGGCTGGCGAGCCGCTGTTCCATTTCAACGACTTCATCTTCTTTGACATTCAGTCGTTGCGCCAGAAGTTTTGGACCGGGAGCTAGGCCCTCTGCTTCCAGTTTTTCCTTTTCCTTCTGCAGGTTAAAGAAAAGCTTTCGCTGTGCCTGCGTTGTACCGATTTTCACCATCCGCCAGTCATTCATGATGTAGCGGATCATATAAGCGCGGATCCACCAGACCGCGTAGGAAGGAAACCTCACCCCCCGATAGGGATCAAAGTTTTTTACCGCTTCCATCAAACCCATATTGCCTTCTTGAATTAGGTCGAGCAGGTTCTTAAACGCTTTCTGGTATTCGCGGGCAATCATTACAACCAGACGAAGATTCGCGGTAACCAGCTTATAAGCGGCTTCGACATTCCCATACTCTTTATAGTCAACCGCAAGCCGATGCTCCTCCTCTCGGCTAAGTAGGGGGAATCGGCGAATTTCCGCGAGATACCGTTGCAGGGGATCAAAAGTGACGAGCGCTTTGTCCGTGCCGGCGTCTTCTTCGCTATCGATCGCTTCTTTGGGGAAATCGATCTCAGGAAGGGGAATATCGTTGAGCGTTGCTTTTTCGTCTTCGGACATAGTAACGGCCGATCTTCGCCCGTCAGACAACAAAAGTACAAGTTTGCAGTGAGCTTTTCAAGCAACCATTTGAAAAACTCATTAGCAAAAACAGTAAGTTGGAAGGTTCGAGAGAAGGAGTGCCAGAAAGAAACTGGCCTTAAGACTCGTGCGGTTTCCTTTTTACTTTCGCGGCGGCGATCTCACGCAGGGCAACCACGACCTCACGATTATCAGAGTCTACTAGGGGCTTTGCCCCCTTAAAGAGCTGCCTTGCCCTTTTCGACGCGAGCATCACAAGTTCGAAACGGCTTGACACTTGATTCAAACAATCTTCAACGGTAATACGCGACATCCGGATCTCCTGTATAAGAAGTGATTTTATTGAACCAGATTCCTTTTGTCCAGTCAACTCACAAGGCGCAATCAACCTTGACAAGATGAAGCTGTAACCCTATCTTTCGGGTGAGGGAAAGTCCGCGTTTATAGTGGGCGTGATGTGTAAAAAATTGGAGGCGTTTTTTCTACCGGAGCGTAGCGCTGATGATGGGGCGCGACACCTAGAGCCGGTGGCTGTGCTGCAATTAGTTCATCAGCGTATTTTACAACTAGCAAACCAAATTGAATCACATGCTGAACTCGCACCCTATCCTCACGTAGCGGAACGACTCCGGCAAATTGTTGATGAGAAGCGCGATAGCGCCAATCGTTTGAAAGAAATCATCGAAGATCTTCACGGATCGATCAGGGAAGGGTCGCAACTTCCCGCCATAGGCAAGAATCATTGGCAACGCCTTATTCGCGACCTTGAAGACCAGAGAGTGTTGGAGGATCTTTTATCTCGATATGAGTTTACTCTTACCCGGCAACTTCCCGGAGTAACCGCCTTTCTCCGAGAGCTTGAGCGTATGCACGAGGCACACACTCGATCACTGACACAGTTGATCGCCCTGGCTGATCCACAGGCCAATCAAACTTGATTTCCCGCGAATTCTTCGATGGCGCGAAATAAGTTTACGCGCCTTGTAGAAGTCTCTAAATCAAATTTAGGTGATGTGCAGAAACGATCGTGGGGCAGGTACGTGTGTGACTAATTAGTGTTCGAGCTGTTTCGTGGTCTTCGTCTTCGCGAACGCCATGTCCAGTGCGATGCCTGTGACAATCGCCTGCCAAGCTTCATCTTCCGACAACCCCTTGCCCTTTATGGAACGCCACAGGTAGATTATCTCTTCTTCCGTAACGCTTTCGAAAATATCCTGGTCACGCTCTCTATCTAGTGCTGGAACTGGGTTAAATCGCATAGAAATTACCACCGTCCTCATCACGATATGCGCAACAATGATACGCAATCCTGGTGCCAATTTCACAACTACCTGAAAAACCTTATATTAGCCCATTTTCATAATCTCAGACGCCCGGTTTTTAGGCGAATATTGTCAGGATCGTCGAAGGTTTATGACAATATATGTCCTGAAATGGCCATCGGAACGGACTAATGGAGTAATGAAGGATTGTTCAGTCAATTACGGCGACACCAGAGATCTCGATCATACAATCTTGATTGTAGAGGCTCCGCACCTGAACCAACGTGATCGCCGGAAAGTATTTGCCGAACACGTCACGATAAATCCCACCCAATGCTTGTTTGCTATTCATATAGGCTTGCAGGTCTGTGATATAGATTGTCAGCACGGCATATTGGTTCGGATGTCCTCCCGCCGCCTCCACCGCCGTCTTTAGATTCCGTATGACCTGGGCGAATTGCGTGACAAAGTCTCCCTTACCGACGACTTGACCGGTTTCATCAAAAGGGGCTTGACCGGCGACGTAAACGATACTTCCTCCCGTAACTTTGGCTACATGTGTGTAGCCAACGGGACGTTCCAGTCCTTTAGGATTCAAGAGCTCAAACGGCATGGAGTCAATCTGCTCGTTGGATCGGGTTAAGTTCGGTCGCGGCCGAGCTCCAACAAGTGATGAAGTGCTTTGCTTCGTTTACCACGTCGTCGGATGCGGCAACATAGGGAAGAATAATCCTGGTCACTCCTGCTTGCCGGTAAGGTTGTATCTGTTCGACTATTTCCTCTGCTGATGTCGCCGCGACCAAAGGCAATCCGTCGAAAAGCCGATCAGTGACGAACTTTCTTGCCGCGTGAAAACCACCTGACTTCCAGGCCGCCCGCATCGCCTCAACTTCTTCGGCAAACCCCATACGCCCCAACAGATCTCTATAGTAATCGGCAAGGGCGTAATAGGTGAGTGCATGACTCAACGCGTCACGTGCCGCCTGGTAGCTCTGAGCGATAGTGCAACGGACTTTACAGATGATTTCTAGAGTCGAAGGGTCCTTACCAGCCTCTTCGGCGCCACCTCTAACCTCCTCGGCAATTCGACCTATTTCAATTGGGTTGGCCATGTTTATTAGTACACCATCGGTTATCCTGCCAGCCAGGCGGGTCATTTTGGAACCGAATGCCGCGAGATAGATGGGAACGTTTCGCCCTGACGGACGAAAAGCCATTTTGAAGTTTTCGGCGGCAAAAAACTTGCCATGAAAATTGAGCTTCTCACCTCGCATCGCAGCACGAACGATCTCTATGTATTCCTCGACTCTACCCAATGGGTGATCAAAAGTTTGCCCATGCCATTTGGCGATGGTCGGATTAGACGAACCGATACCCAGGAAAAAACGTCCCGACGAAAGCTCATCAAGTCCCAGCGCCTGAAGCGCCAACGTAGCAGGCGTTCTGCCGAGAATGTGATAGATCGCCGAGCCTATTTTGAGACGAGTCGTGGTAGCGGCGATGGCAGCCAGCATGACGGTGGGATCCTTGTTATTTGCCTCACCACCCCAGGCGCAATTAAATCCATGTTTCTCAGCGAGCTGAGCAAGCTCCGGAATGGCGCTCATCGGTAACTGGGCGCCGGAATTGAATTCGATATCGATCTTCATGAGCCTCGAAATGTCAAGATACAAGCATCACGAGTAACTGGTCGGCAAGTTAGTTTTGAGAATCGCTACGTTTTCAGTTTTTTCCACATGCCTGATGAATCGATACTTGTTCTCGACTTCATCAATCGGATAGGGCGGCACTTCAGTGCGGTCCGTAGTAACTTTGGCGCCAATGAAAAAAAGCTCCTGTCCGTTCAAAGCCTCGGTCACAACTGCACGAAACTCATCGTCGGAGTGCGCCCATCTAGCCCGTGCGATACCCGCAGCGCATGCCATTCCGACAAGATCAGTGCCGGTAGCCGTCGCCGTTTTCTTACTGCCTGAAGCTTCATAGACCCCATTGTCAAACACGATGTGGACCAGGTTTTTGGGCTGCATACGAGCAAGGGTCGGTAAAGAACAGAGGTTCATCAGCAAAGACCCATCGCCGTCGAGGGCGATCACTTTTCGATGGGGCAAGCCTAATGCCATCCCCAGAGCGATGGAGGAGCAAAGTCCCAAAGTGCGCACCCGAAAATTGCCGTCGCCGGGTCGAAGAGCGTTCCACTCCAGGGTCACTGCCCCGGCAGAGGTCACGACCAGAGCATCCGCGGCCGCCACAGCAATGGTTCTTAAACAGTCGAATCTCTTCATCGGCCTTCACGTTTCAAACTTGCGCATCGGCGTTTGGATTCTACAGAGACTTGAGCGAAACTCGTCGCCCAAGTAGTTCTTTCGTCAACAACAACGCCACCGGACGCCTGGAATCCTCAGCCAGAATCTGTGCTCGCGTGATCAATTCGGGAGCATCAGCAACTTCGCGCATAACATAATATCGAATGCCCAAAGCCCTGAGCACGGGCTCCGTCATACTGCCCGAGGTACTGAACGTTCGATCGCCGATGTCACCCGCGTAGTAAATAAGAAGCAGCAACGGGATCTGGTATTGCAATAGGGTCGTTACGATCGCGTTGTTGCTGTTGAAGAATCCCCCGTTTTGCATAATAGCGGCACATTTTTTTCCGACCAAATAAGCACCGGCACAAATACCTATCCCCTCCTCCTCTCGGCATAGCGGAACATGAATCACGTCTCGATCCGCCTCCACTTCCTGAAGCAACTGTGCAAGATTAATGTCGGGTAAAGTAGCGACCAGGTTGATGCCGGCCGCTTTCAAGCCGTTGAAAATGGTTTTTGCCGCCTCTTCCTCAGTCACCTTAGTTTTTTCCCTCTGACCGAGTAACTCGCTTAGCATCAAACCGATGGTAGATCAAGCGCACTTTGAGCGCACACAGCACTTTTCCTTTGTTGTGAATCTTAGTATAAAGTTCGTGGTCGACAATGGCTGAATATCGATATCGATTTGGAAAGGAGACGAACCATGATCAAACTCTATGACTTTAAGTCCTCACCCAATTGTCAGCGCGTGAAGGTCGTCCTGGCGGAAAAGAATTTACCCTACGAAATTGTGCCGATTGACTTGAGGAAGCAAGAACAAAAGACACCCGAGTACCTCAAGCTCAATCCTGACGGAAAGGTTCCAGTGCTCGTCGATGATGGGACCGTTCTTTACGAATCTTGTATCATCAACGAATACCTGAACGAAAAGTATCCCAATCCTCCCTTGATGCCGGCCGATCTCGGGAAACGCGCGAAGGCTCGCATTTTGACCGACTACGGACTGGCTCGTCTCGATGGCCCGTATCAAAAGCTGCGCGTGGAACTAACAAAAGATCCGAAGGAACAGAATCAGCAGGTTATCGATACGGCGAAAAGCGATCTTCGAAAACTATTGCAACGCCTTGAAAATGAGCTGGGCGATCAGCCATATTTGGTGGGTGATTTCTCGCTGGCGGACGCAGACCTCCTGCCCCGTTTCACAAGACTAGAGGGCTTCGGTGTGCTTCCCGACGCCTCCTTACCTCGACTGGGGAAATATCTGCAGAGAATGAGAGAGCGGCCCTCAGTGAAGGCCATTCTCTAGAGGTGCGACTTTAGAAATTTTCCCGTCCCGCCATTTGTCTTACTAGCTGATGGAGACGCCGAAGAGCGGCTTAATGCCTATAGTTTTTTCGGCTCTCCTTCGCCCTTTTATTCGCTTCCTAGACAGAGGTTCCTTCCCAAAGTATGAGGGGTGCCTGCAGCTTGGCGGGCTAACAGACAAAGTCAAAGTAGTCTGGGGAGCTTACGGCGTGCCTCACGCGTATGCCGCCAATGAGGAAGATCTGTTTCTCGCTCAAGGCTATTTGCACGCCCAGGAACGACTGTGGCAAATGGATATGAGCCGGCGCTTCCTCTGCGGCCGCTTGGCCGAGATATTCGGCAACTTTCCATTGCCTTGGAAAGAGCTATCCAGCCAGTTTCGCGGACAAAATAGCACTGATTTCGATTACTTCATGAGGATCATGGGGATCCACCACTCGGCCCTGGCATCTCTTCAGGTTACTTCCGAATACGAGCATCGACAGCTTCACGCTTACAGCCAAGGCGTCAATCGATACATTGAGCAGTGCGGTAAAAGACTACCCTGGGAATTTCGCCTGCTCCGCTATAATCCAGAACCCTGGCGACCGGAAGATAGTCTAATCATCGGAAAGGGCTTTGCATTTCTTCTTTCAACGGCTCTTTTCACCCGTCTCAATATGATTGCGATCGCCGCAAAGCTGGAAGATCATCCGGAAATGCTTCGTTCCCTGTGTCCGACCTACCCGGAAGATGAACCAACAATAACCCAAGCCGTGTGGAACTCTGCTCAAAGTATTTGGCAATTCATGAATGGCGCCTTGGCTCGTAGTGACTGGAGTAGCGCCGGTCACGGCAGCAACAGCTGGGTTGTCGCCCCTAGCCGCTCGGCCACCGGCAGCGCTATTTTATGCAACGATCCCCATTTACGCCTGACGATTCCATCGATTTGGTACTTGATGCATTTGAAAGCCGTAGCATCGCCGACCCGGCCAGATGGTTACGAGGTCTGGGGTGCCTCAATCCCGGGATCTCCATGTGTTCAACTCGGTCACAACCGTTGGATTTCTTGGGGAGTAACCGCAGCAATCTGCGACGATGTCGAACTGTATAAGGAAAAACCGCATCCGTTAGACCCAACCCGCTACCTTATCGGAGACAGTTGGCGCACGATGGAGAAGCGCGAAGAGATTATTAGAGTACGGCGCAGCGGCGAAGCCAAAAAAATCGTGCGATCGACTTGCCATGGGCCGGTGCTCAGTGATTTTAATAACCGGTTAGACTCGTCACCCATTCTGACACTCCGTTGGACTGGCCACGATGCGAGCCAAGAGTTTCGCTGTTTGTACGGCGTGAATCAAGCGCGCGATTGGCGCGAATTCCTTGACAGCATTGCTTGCCACGGTGGGCCAACGTTAAACTACGTCTACGCTGATACCCACGGCAACATCGGTTACAGCTTGGCTGGCAGGATCCCCTTGCGGCGAAGGGTTCCGTCCTTGCTCCCGGTAGACGGCTGGATCGAAGAAAACAATTGGCTGGGATACATTCCGTTCAGTGAACTGCCGCGCATTTACAATCCGCCTGAGGGAGTGATCGCGACAGCCAATAATCGTATCGTAGGCGAATCTTATCCTCACTACTTGTCTCATTTCTTTGAGCCACCTTCTCGGATTCGACGGATCAAAAAACTTTTTGCTGCGAAGAAATCATTCTCCATTAACGACATGGAGGCGATGCAAAACGATCGCGTTTCGCTTTACGCCACTGAGTTGATCGAGGTCTTGAAAAGCGATCTGGCTCGAGTTCCGGACCAGAGCGGCCAACTTAGAACAGCCGCCGATCGACTCATCGGTTGGGATGGCACATGCGACGAAGAAAGCGTTGAGTCGGCTATCTTTCACGTATTCCAATACCGCCTCATGGCAAACTTGCTCGTCCCCTTTCTGGGCCATGATCTCTTCTCGGCTTATCTGGAAATTTTTAACCAATCGTTGATGCCGACCCATCGAATTCTGAAAGACCCAAACTCCAGATGGTTCTCCAAAACATCACGACAAGAGCTTGTGGCAAAGTCTCTACGAGAGGCGTGTGCAGAATTGAAGACAAGTTTCGGCGATGAACTGGAGCTTTGGCAATGGGGGAAAATTCACGGCCTGATGCTGAGCCACGCATTAGGTCGAATTAAGCTGCTTCGGCCTCTGTTAAACATTGGGCCGTTTCCGTCCCCAGGAGACGGTACAACCATCAACACAGGTTTCTACCGGCATTCGAGCCCCTATGCCCACATAGTCGGCGCCTCGTTACGATTCATCATCGACGTCGGCGACTGGGACCAGTCAGGTTTTGTTCTCGGGCCCGGACAATCCGGCCACGTCTTTTCACTCCATTATGGCGACCAGACGGCACTTTGGCGTGCAGGTCGTTACTTTAAGATCGGAACCCAGGAAGGCCAAACGTCATTGGCAAGTGTGCTATTTTTGACACCGCTCTCAAAGTCGCTTCCTTGACTGCTATGTTAGGAAACCATATAAAAAGCCGTCTCTCCGAAATATCGGGTAGCGCTAAAGCGGAGGCATTCTATGCCGCTTAAACTTTTAATCGCCGATGACGAACGGCTGTTCCGGCAAAGCCTTAAAATACTGCTTGAGACCGCCAAAGACATAAAAGTAGTCGCCGAGGCCGCCGATGGTCAGGAGGCAGTGATCAAATGCCGTGAAATGCAACCGGACATCGCGCTGCTGGATGTTCGCATGCCCAAAATGGACGGGATAAAGGCCGCCAAACTCATCGCCGCATTGACTCCCCGAACGAAAATTCTCATGCTGTCTATTCAGGACGATGATGACAAGATCGCTTCAGCAATCAAAGCCGGCGCGAAGGGATACATTCTTAAAGATACCGACCGACTGGAGTTTATCGAAATTATCCGTCACGCGCACAGCGGCAAAATCCAACCTTCCCCCTACCTCGCCCAGCTCACTATCGAACGCCCTTCGGATAGTGTGAGTCCGCTCAAGAATAGTCGAGAACGACAATTCAGCGAAAAATATAAGCTCACCGATCTTGAATTCAAGGTTCTCCAACTGGTTGCGGAGGGACTCAACAACGAGGAGATCAGTCACGTTACTCACGTAGCCCGCGAAACGATCAAGGGTTATCTCAAAGGGCTGTTCCGTAAGCTCGCGGTTAAAAATCGCACTGAGGCCGCTGTTTTGGCAGTGAGGGAAGGAATGGATTGACGAGCCTCAGATGGGGGACTTTGAAGAACCCCCAGATGGGGGGATTGACTTGAGATTCGAAGTAAGAGATAAAAGCTGCAATTTTTATCAACTGAATAGTTTCCGAAACCTTTCGTCTTAAAGAAACAAGGAGAGAAAGCATGAAGCCAGCCAAAACGACCCTATTGAGTCTATTGTTCGTTTTCGTTCTTTTAGCGCTGACTCGCTTCGCCGCAGCCCTTGAAGTCGGCCAAAAGGCCCCCGACTTTGAACTTGAAAGCACCAAAGGCGGAAAGTTGTCTCTAAGCAACCTGAAAGGCAAGAATGTGCTTATCAACTTCTATGTTCTCGATTTCTCCCCGACATGAATTAAAGACTTGCAAGCGTCCGGGTCGGACAGTTATCCCATGTTCCAGGCCGAAAATACGGAAGTTGTAGGAATTAGCGCCAATGCCCCTTTTTCACAGAAAGCCTTTGCTGACTTCGCGAAGATTAACTACCCTTTACTGAGCGACAGAGATGGTAAAATCATGCAAGCTTATGGTGTTTATGACGAGCCCAGACGAGTTGCCAAACGGTCCTATGTAATCATTGACAAGGACGGGGTGGTTCGCTATTTGAATATCCGACCCACCAACACTGAAAAAGATCTTCTCTCTACGGAACAGCTGTTAAACGAAGTAAAGAAAGTCAACAAGGGGAGCTAATAATTACGTCTCAAAGAGAAAGGAGAAAACAACTAATGGTTCGAGGCCAACTTCTCATCGCCGGAGTGATTGGTTTCATAACGTTGCTCGCTTCTTCTCACGTTTTTGCTCAGGCGGACGTGATCGAGAAGAGACAAGCGGCAATGAAAGCTAATAGCGCGGACGCCAAGGCAATCAAGGCTGCCATAGAATCAAAAGACTATGCGGTTATAGAGACCAAGGCCAAGGATATCATGGGCACTGCAGAAAAGATCCCGAGCCTCTTTCCGAAAGGCAGCACACAGGGCAAGACCAAGGCTACAGCGGCAATCTGGGAAAAATCGGACGAGTTTGCCAAAGATGCCAAGAACCTAAGTAAGGCAGCCAGCGAATTGGTGGCTGCAGCCAAAGCCAAAGATGATGCCGAGGTCGGTGTGAAGGTGAAAGCCCTCGGGGAAGCGTGTGGCGCGTGCCACAAGGCGTTCCGCGCTGAAAAGTATGCTGAGTAAGTAACGATATAACGATCTGCAAGAATACCTCTCATAAAGCCCTTGCTTCGGTGAAGCAGGGGCTTTCTTTTTTCGACCTGCTATAATAGCTTTCTACACGATAAGGTGCTTCCTTAGGGAGAAACTTCTCAATGAAAAGATCGATCTCTTTCTGTTCGATTGGTTGTCTCACTTGGCTTTTCTTTCTAGTTTCGCCGTTGTCAGCGCAGCTGACTCGACTCAACGTTGGCTACAGCGCCGCAAGCGCCGACCAACTCCCCGCTTGGGTCGCTAAAGACAGCGACATTTTCGCGAAAAACGGCCTGGACGTCCAGTTGATCTTCTTTACCGGTGGAACCACTGCAATTCTTGCCCTTGTGTCGGGTGATGTCCCGATAACCCAGGTTTCGGGTCCAGGTTTAGTAAATAGCGCCTTAGCGGGGTCCGATGCTGTTTTTGTCGCCGCCGGCATCATATCGCTGAATTATGTTCTCATGGGTAAACCAGGAATCAAAAGTGCGGAAGAGCTCAAGGGCGGGACTTTAGCCATCAGCCGCTTCGGATCGGCGACGGACTCCATTGCTCGATTCGCCCTCAGAAAGATCGGCTTAACTCCAGGTAAGAATGTAACTATCGTTCAAGTCGGAAGTGGGCCGGAGCGTCTCAGCGCGGTCCTGACGGGAAGGGTAACGGCCGCGGTAATCAATCCGCCTTCCAGTTTTATAGCTGAAAAAAGAGGGTTGGCGGTTGTCGCTGACGTCGCGCAAATGGGGCTCGTTTTTCAACATACCGGTGTTGCCACGACGCGCAAATTCATCAAGGAACATCCGGATACGGTGCGGCGCTATGTTAGGGCTCACGTCGAGGCGGTTCATAAGATGTGGACCGACAGAGAAGCTACGACCAAAGCTTTAAGCAAATATATGGGTAGCGGAGTTGACCGTGAGACTCTTGAGAAGAGTTACGATAACGTTATGACGGAATCACTTTACCCCAAGAAACAGTATCCAAGCTTGGAGGGTCTGAAGACTGTTCTTGAGGACGTGAGCGAGCGCGATCCACGGGCCAAGGCGGCCAAGCCGGAGCAGTTCGTCGACTTTAGCTTCATCAAGGAACTCGATGGGAGCGGTTATATCGACGGTCTTTATAAAAAGAAATGAAATCACCTCGGGACCTGTGGTGATCAGCACAAAACTGGGCGAGGACGCGTCAGCGGATATTCAAGACTGGGCAAATCAGGTCGCCCGCCTAGTGGATCGTGCGGTGACCGTCGATGTTTACTATGACGGCGACTCAAGTACTTATGTTTTGCGACTGGTCAAGGGGGCTCGCGTGCTGGTCTTCCGCTTATCCGAAGCGCAAATCAGAACTTCTGGTCGCGAGGCGGAATGCGAACGGACGGTCCAGCGTAAGGTCAAGGATCTCTGGAATCTGATTTGAAAACCTTTGGAGTTCAATTCGTTCCAACCGTCCCAGTAGTTCAAATCGTTTCGGTCAACTTAACGGATTGAACATTTTGAACGGCTTAAACGACTTGAACCGTTATTGACCGTGGAGTAGCCGCGCCACATCTTTTGCAAAATAGCTCAAGATCATATCCGCCCCGGCGCGTCTGATAGCGAACAGTACTTCCATCATGATTCTCTGTTCATCGATCCAGCCATTCTGACCGGCTGCTTTGATCATGGAATACTCTCCACTCACGTTGTAGGCAGCAACGGGATAACCAAACTTCTGTTTCACGCGATAGACGATATCGAGGTAAGCCATCGCCGGCTTCACCATAACGATGTCCGCCCCCTCACGGATATCGAGCTCAACCTCGCGCAGGGCTTCATCCGCGTTGGCAGGGTCCATCTGGTAGGATCGGCGATCACCGAATTGCGGGGTCGATTCTGCTGCTTCGCGGAACGGGCCATAAAATCCCGAGGCGTACTTGGCTGCATAAGCCATGATGGCAATCTGCTCAAAGCCGTTTTGGTCTAGGGATTTGCGAATCGCCCCTACCCTGCCGTCCATCATATCGGACGGCGCCACGATATCGGCGCCGGCACGCGCATGCGACAACGCTTCTTTGACAAGCAACTCAAGCGTGCTGTCATTGTCGACGTCGCCGTTTTTGATCACGCCGCAGTGTCCATGGTCAGTATATTCGCACAGGCAGACATCGGTAATAATCAAAAGTCCCGGAACTTTCTCTTTGATAGTCCGGATCGCTTGCTGCACAACGCCGCTGTCTGCATAGGCTTCCGTGCCGACGGGATCTTTGTGCTCGGGGACACCGAAAAGAATAATCGCAGGGATGCCTAGCGCCTGTGCTTCTTCGCATTCCCTAACGGCTCTATCTACAGACAGTTGTGAGACTCCGGGCATTGAAGAAACCGGTTGCGCCCTATTTTTCCCTGGTCCTACAAAGATCGGATAAATGAAATTCTTGGGACTTAGCGTGGTTTCGCGCACGAGTTCCCTGATCTTCTCGTTATGGCGCAATCTTCTCGGACGGTAAGCTGGAAAGTCCATTGTTTCTTTACTTTTATTAACTGGAGTCTTTCACGGCACGGGCAAAATAATCTACCATCGCGTTAACCAACCCAGGAATCGTGAATTCTTCCGAAACAATCTGGGGCCACATACCTAAGTCTTCCACAGTTTTCTTGGTAATTGGACCGATACACGCAATAACCACCCTCGAAAGCAGCCTTGACAGATCCTGATCATGCAGCATGGCTGCAAAGTTGGTCGCCGTGCTGGAGCTCGTGAATGTAATCACATCGATCTTGCCGTCGCGCAGTAACTTATGCACCGCCGCAACATCTGTCTCAGGCAGTACGGTTTGATAGGCTTCCACCACATCAACTCGCGCTCCCCGCTGACGCAAAGTCTCCGGCAAAATATCACGCGCTTTAGCTGCGCGCGGGATCAATACTCTTTTCCCAAACATGTTTTTCGATAGTAGCTCCTCAAGAATGCCTTCAGCCTGATATTGCTTCGGCACCAAGCTAAGCCGAATTTGTGCCGCCGTTAGCCTTCTTGCCGTCTCAGGACCAATGGCACTGACCTCGATAGCAACTAGGTCGGCTATTCTTTTTCCAAGCTTTTCAAAACGGTTAAGAAACTGGTCAACGCCATTGACACTTGTGAAAATGAGCCAGTCGTAGCTTGTTATCTGTTTGATCGCCTCGTCCAATGATTCATAACGTGCCGGCGGTTTGATTTCTATCGTGGGAAATTCAACCACTTCCCCACCCAAGCTCTCTATTCTTTGAGCCAAACTCAACGCCTGAGATCGAGCGCGCGTAATTAGGATGCGCTTCCCCTTAAGAGCATCGGATGAAACCACTGGCTTATCTACTGCTTGCAGAGTCATAGTTCGAAGCCGTGACTTTCTACCGGGCAATCAAAATAGGTTGCGCCCCTTGAGACAACAAGCGTTCGGCGAGCTCCCAGCCCAATTCCTGTGCATGGGCTACAGAGCCGGCTAGCTCGCCGCGAAAAAGGGAGCTCCCATCTGGATTGGCGACAACGCCGAGAAGCTTGAGCTGCTCACCTTCCACCTGCCCACGTGCTCCAACGGGAACATGGCAACCACCGCCCAGCCGATTCAAGAACGAGCGCTCCGCGCTAACCTCAGCAAAAGTAGCCGGATCATGCAAGAACGAAATCTCCTCGCGAATCGAGTCATTTTCCCGGGATTCCAAGCCGAGAGCCCCTTGTCCCGGTGCGCTGAGGCACACATCGTTTGCGATGTACTCTGTGATCCTTTCTTCCCGATCTATCCGTTTGAGTCCCGCAGCCGCCATGACGAGCGCATCGCACTCTCCCTGATCGAGCTTCTTCAAGCGCGTATCGACATTGCCCCGAATCGGCACGATCCTTAGATCCTGTCGCGAATACAGGAGCTGAGCCTTTCGGCGCAAACTCCCCGTGGCAATTCTTGTTCCAGCACAAAGTTCGCTGAACTTTCTCGACTCGGCGCTCACCAAAACATCACGCGGATCCTCTCTTTGAGGAATCGCCGCCACGATCAACCCGGCGGGTAACTCGGTAGGCAAATCTTTCATGGAATGAACAGCGATATCGATCTCGTGCCGTAATAAGGCATCTTCGATCTCCTTCGTAAAGATACCTTTACCACCAATCGCTTGAACGCTGGCTTCGAAAAACCGATCCCCGCTTGTCTTGATGAGGATCGTTTCGATTAGCGCTTCCGGATATTTCTCTTTGAGTTTCTCCTTCACCCAAGCCGTTTGAGCCAAAGCCAAAGCGCTGCCGCGCGTTCCGATCCTAATCGGCTTCATCTCGCAAAATCTCAGTTTCCTGGTTTTACGCTCTTCGTCGAATTATTCAGTGCTCACCGCTACAAGTCAAAGAGTTTCTTCAGCGCCGCAATATAGAGAGTTTTCTCGTCCTCGTCTTTGGAGTCGAGCTTCAGTTGGGTCATAGGAGCGTGAAGAATCTTGTTCATCATGGCCATGGTCATCTCTTCCAACGCCTCCTTCTGTTTTTCCGACAGGTCTCTCAGGCTACCGCCAAGCGATCTTTCCAACTCACGCTGCCGGATATCTTCCAGCCGTTGCCGCAGGGCCGTAATCGTCGGGACTTGCTCCAAAGAATTGATCCAGCGGGTAAAATTGTGGACCTCCTCTTGAACGATTCCCTCCGCCTTCTCAGCCTCATTGGACCTTTCCTGGAGATTCTCCTCGGCGACGCCCTTGAGATCATCGATATTGTAGAGATACACATTGTCGACTTCGTTAATCGCGGGATCGAAATTTCTGCGGTCGCCGATGTCAATCAAGAACATCGCCTTTTGCTTCCGTTCGCGAAGCACCTTCTCTACTGTGCCGACGTCTACTAAGATCTCTGGCGCACCGGTGCAACCGATCACAAGATCGGCCAGGGTGAGATAACGAGGAAAATCCTCGAACAAAATCGGGCTGCCATGAATCCGGCCGGCGAGCTCCACAGCCCGCTCGAAGGTTCGGTTGGTGACCATCACGCTGTGCACGCCGCTCCGCTGCAGGTGTCGAGCCATAAGATCGCCCATTTTGCCAGCGCCGATGAGCATCACCGTTTTGTCGTCGAGACGGTCAAAGATTCTTTTGGCCAATTCGACAGCCACCGAACTCACAGAGACCGCGCGACTCGCAATAGCCGTCTCGCTTCGCACTCGTTTGGCAACGGAAAATGAACGATGAAAAAGCCGGTGAAGAATGGTCCCGACAGTGCCGGCTGCTTGGGCAGTGTTATAGTATTCCTTTAACTGACCCAAGATCTGCGGCTCTCCCACGACCATGGAATCCAGACTCGCAGCGACGCGAAACAGGTGCCGAACCGCTTCTGGACCGTGATGAATATACATGTGGTCGTCTAAAGGATGGCGACTTTTCCGCGCTCTCTGCTCCGCCAGGAAGGCTCTGATTTCTTGTGACGCCGACTCACCATTCGACGCCGCCGCCACAACCTCCACTCGGTTGCAAGTCGATAGGATGACACTTTCTTGAATCGACGGGTACTCCCGTAGCCGTCCCAACGCCTCACGAACGTAGGAAGTCTCAAAGGCAACGCTTTCCCTCACTTCGATGGGCGCGCTGCGATGATTCATGCCAACGATGATGATTTCTTTGTGCACGTGCTACTCGAACCGGCCCCCATGCCGGCTAGGGAAGAGCGAATCTCCCCAGAGAAAGTAACCCAGCACCACAGCGAACCCAACCATAGTCAACAGCGCGGCTTTCTTTCCTCTCAAGCCGGCAGTGATCCGGCCATGCAACAAGACACCGTAGAATAGCCACGCAATACCTGAAGAGATTTGACGAGGGTCCCACGACCAATAATTGCCCCAGTGGATACCGGCCCACATGCTTCCGGTCAGGATACCTAAAGTCATTAAGGGGAATCCCCAAACTAGCAGCACATAGTTCAACTTGTCTAATGCTTCCAACGAGGGAAAGCGTTTCATCACGGAAGTCATCTTCTTACGCTTGAGGTGATTTTCCTGCAGCAGGTACATAAGGCTGACGCCGAAGGCTAGAGCGAAGACGGCATTGCCGAGAAAGGCCAAGGTCACATGAATCGGTAGCCAATAGGTTTTCAGCCCCGGGGGCAACTCAGCATCGCCAGTGCCAAAGGCGAAGGCGGCCAGGGTCATAAGAAACGCCAGAGGCGCGATAATTGATCCCAAGATCCCGAGCCGGTACTTGAGCTGGATCAAGAGGTAGCTGGCAACGAGCAGCCAAGCATAAAAAGATAGCGCTTCACGAAACTGAGCAACCCCCGGATAGCCGGTCTGCAAAAAATGGACTCCGAGAGCCGCCGTATGAACGACAAATCCGACCAGTAAAATGATCGGTGACAGACTCGAGACGAAGTCACGGAGAAGAAAAATATAAACCACGAAACTCGCGCTCGCCAGGAGGTAAAGAATCGCTGTAACTTTAAGGAGCGTAACGTCCATAATTACGGTTATTATAGGCTAATGCTTTCCGCCTTCAAGGCTATCGCCGACGGCAAAACCACACCCTGATAGGGTCCTTTCATCAAGATTAATCAAGAGGTTTGAACCCATCTAAGGGCGGCTAATGGCCGGCGATTTTGAGACCCCGAATAATCTTATTCGCCATCCCCGCGGATAATCCGCCGGCTCATCGCGCCGCATCCGTTCAGGTGCTACGGGCTTTTTTATTCCTAGCGATGGATTTGCCGCTTGGCGACTTGATATCCCCTCGTTTCGTGACCACGATGCTCTTTTTCTTGGTTGGAGCAACGACGGCGCGTCGCTGCAAAACGGCAAAGTGGGCGGCTTTTTCTGGTGGGACTTTGATCCGATAACCCGCCGGGATGACGGTGATTGTCGTACTAAGAGCTGGATTCCATTCAAAAAAGTCACTCTGTGAGACGGTTGCTGGCTTCAGCAACGATTGAATTGGCATTGTCCGTTTAATCTCGACCTCACGGAGGCTCAATGGCGGATGCGGCCGCAAGAACGGAAAATGGGCTCCGCTGTTCCTCGCAATATCCACGGCGGCAAGAAACTCGGCATAAAAATTCTTCGACGCAAAACCGAAGGTCGGTGATTGATAACGTCGAATGATCTCCACCAAATCTCGTGTTCCCAAAACATCGATGGCGCGAAAAATTCCCTCCGTCCCATGATTGTAAGCCGTCACGGCCAACGGCCAGCTGCCGAAGAGCTTGCGATTTTCGCCCAGGAGACGAGCAGCGGCGCGAGTCGACGCGAGAGGGTCGCGACGCTCGTCGACCGTATCGGTGATGCGAAGAAACTTCTTCCCCGTCTCCGGCATGAACTGCCACATGCCAACGGCGCCAGCGCTGGAACGCGCGCGGACGTTGAAGGAAGACTCCACGAGGGGGAGATAAGCGAGCTCCACCGGTAATCCCTCATCCTGAAAAATCTGTCGCATTTGGGCCATATAACGTCCGGCAATCTTGAGACCAGAGATAAACTGTTCCTTGACCCCGCGCTGAGTTTTGACTCTCTCATCTTCCTCAGTTAAGTCGTAGTTGGCAATGATTCGTGCACGTTCTCTCTCAACCAGCGCCCGACCATCATCCGTATCCGGTGCACGTAAGACGCTATAAATCTTTCCGTGATCGAAGGGATCGAAAAATACGACATCCGCTGCTCCGTAACGGGTAAAGATCTGCCTCCAAAACGCCACGGCTCCTTCCAGGCCTGGAAGAACCGCAAAGGACTCGGCTGCAACCGCGTTTGCCGAAATCGCCGTTAACAGTACGAAAATGAGATGTGAACAAAGCGTGAGACGAAGCTGCATAGCCGATCAAACACGAAGACGAAAAAAATTGACCCATCCTAACAAACGGGATATGGTTAGTCAAAAAATTCACGTCGGGAATTCCCGGTTGACAAGAAACACAACTTACCATCGTTTGCTTGTCTTCAGCCTCGTTATCGGGTTAGGCGGCTGTCGCGTCTCTTCCCCTTCTAATCACAACCCCGGCTACTTAATCGTTGGCATCGAAAGCAATCCGCTTCAATTGGATCCACGGTATTCGACGGACGCGAACTCCGTCCGAATCGGCGGGCTGATCTATAATTCACTACTGCGCTCCGACGAGAACTCACGGTTGCAGCCCGAGCTGGCTGAGAACTGGCAAAGGATTGACGCCCAAACATATGTATTTGATCTGCACAGGAACGTCACATTTCACAATGGCCAGCCACTGACAGCCGACGATGTGAAATTTACCTATGAGTCAATTCTGCAACCCGGAAACCTTTCCCCTAAACGGGCGCTGTTGAAACCGCTTCAAGCAATCGATCAACTGGGACCGTATCGTTTGCGCTTTCGTTTGGCCGCACCCCACGCTCCCTTTCTCGAGCACTTTACCATAGGGATCGTTCCCAAAAGTTCCACCGGCGATGCCGTGTCGAGCGTCATTCCTCCACCCGGCTCCGGACCCTTCATGCTGGAATCAGCTCAGTCGGGAGAAACAATAACCTTGAAGGCGAATCCCTCTTACTGGGAAGGAAAACCTGCGCTTGCAGGACTGGTTTTTAAAGTGGTTCCAGACGCGATGGTTCGGGTCCTCGAATTCAAGAAAGGAAGCATCGGTTTCATGCAGAACGATCTGGAACCGGACGTGCTTCCCTGGATCAAGCGCAACACCGATGCAACCATCGAAGCCCGTCAGGGCACAACTTTTCAGTACATCGGCATCAACCTCACTCACCCTATTCTCAGGCACAAGAAAGTACGCCAAGCGCTGGCCCATGCCATCGATCGCGAAAGTATCATTCGCCATCTGATTAAGGATCTTGGAACTCCCGCCAGCGGTCTGCTTTCACCTCTGAATTGGGCCTACGAAGCGGCGGTAAACCAGTGGCCCCATGATTCGGAGAAGGCAAAACGTCTGTTAGATGAAGCTGGGTTCCCCGATCCCGACGGTGACGGGCCGATGACTCGATTCAAGCTCTCTTTTAAAAGCACGAATCTCGATCTCCGGAGGAGAATTGCCGAAGCTCTCAAAGAACAGTTGCTAAGCGTTGGCATCGAGCTGGAAATCCGAACCTATGAATGGGGCACCTTCTTTAGCGACGTCAAGAAAGGCAACTTTCATCTCTATTCTCTCGCCTGGGTCGGCATCCAGGATCCGGACATCTACCATCAGATTTTTCATTCCTCCAGCGTACCGCCCAACGGTGACAACCGAGGGTATTACAGCAATCCGCAAGTGGATCAACTATTGGAAAGAGGACGAGCCACCATGGATGCGACGGAGAGAAAGCAGATCTACGGCGAAGTGCAGCGGATTCTCGCCGACGATCTCCCTTACATCCCTCTGTGGTGGTGGAAAAACGTAGTCGTGAAGACACCGTCTCTCCAAGGATTTGTTGTCTATCCTGATGGAGATTTTACCGCATTGAAAAAAGTTTCGTTTCGATCACAACTACCGTCCCAGTGAAACGTTATTTCCTCCAGCGCTCGCTGTTGCTGTTGCCGACGCTGTTCGGAGCGCTGACCTTGGTTTTCTTCTTGATTCATCTAGTTCCCGGGGACCCCATCGAAGTCATGCTGGGAGAAACCGCCAGCGCCGCGGACAAAGACGAGCTCCGCCGGAGCCTGGCTCTCGATCAGCCGTTGATGCTTCAATATCGCAATTTTTTGACTGGCCTGCTGCGGGGCGACCTTGGCCGCTCACTCTATGAACAATCGTCCGTCACGGATCTTATCCGCACAAGATTGCCCGCCACGATAGAGCTAACCTTATGCGCCATGGCAATCGCCGTAATGATCTCTTTCCCTCTCGCGACCCTGGCTGCAGTCAAGAAGGGTTCCGGGATTGACCGGGGCGCCCTATTATTTTCTCTACTGGGCCTTTCGCTACCCAATTTTTGGCTCGGCCCTTTGCTCATGATTATCTTCTCGATTCAATTGGGCTGGACACCTGTCTCTGGTCGAGGTGGGATCGATCATTTAGTCCTACCGTCACTCACGCTCGGTATGGGGATGGCAGCACTGCTGACCCGCATCTTCCGCGGAAGCTTGCTCCAAGTCAGCAGCGAAGACTATGTGCGCAGTGCCCGAGCCAAAGGATTGAGCGAAAGACAGGTATGGCTCAAGCATACGCTCCGCAATGCCCTGCTCTCGGTCATAACGATCATGAGTCTGCAGTTTGGTTCATTGCTTGCCGGCTCGATTATCACAGAGACGGTTTTTTCTTGGCCTGGGATCGGGCGGTTGACCGTGCAGGCGATTCAGACCCGCGATTATCCATTGGTCCAAGGCTGCGTGCTCGTCATCGCCACTTCATATCTCTTGGTCAATCTCCTCACAGATATCTTCTACCATCTGGTGGACCCAAGAATCACTTATGGAAAGTAAGCTCTGGTTCTGTGTTGGCTTGGCTATCCTGACCTTGCTCGTCGTCGCGGCGCTACTAGCTCCGCTACTGGCGCCCTATGATCCGACCCGACAGAACCTTGATAATGATTTGCGCAGTTATTCGATGGAAAACCCGCTGGGGACTGACAAGTTGGGCAGGGACATCTTAAGCCGGGTTCTCTACGGCGGTCGCATCTCGCTTCTCGTAGGCGCCACTACCGTTGTGATTTCTCTTGCCATCGGTTTGGCGATCGGTTCACTGTCGGGATATTTCGGCGGATGGACGGATCAATTACTCATGCGTCTGGTCGATATACTCATGGCGTTTCCCGGGATTCTCCTCGCCATCGCCTTCACGGCCGTTCTCGGTCCGGGGCTTGATCACGTAATTCTGGCGCTTTGCTTGATCGGCTGGACCAGCTACGCACGACTAGTCCGGGGCGAGATTCTTGCGCTCAGGGAGCGAGAGTTCGTTCAAGCAGCCCGGGCGCTCGGTTGCAAGCCGAGCCGGGTTATTGCGCGACACTTGTTGCCCAATCTTCTTCCTCCGGTACTTATCCAAGCCACATTTGGATTGGCCGCAGCGATTATCGCCGAAGGCAGCCTGAGCTTCTTGGGATTGGGAGTCGAACCGCCAACACCGTCCTGGGGTTCGATGTTGAATGACGGACGACAGTTTCTTCTAGTCGCGCCCAATCTGACTACTTATCCTGGCATTGCCATTATGATCACGGTCTTTGGCCTCAATCTGGTTGGTGATGGGCTTCAGGATCGATTTCAAGCCAGAAGCCGATAGCCCTCACATTGTCATCGCGGCGGTAGGATGCTAAGTAAGGCATCAGGAGGTAAGCTTCATGAAACTGTACTCCAGTCACGGTTGACCTTACGCCCATAGGACAAGGATTGTCCTGGCAGAAAAAAAGCTTCCCTACGAACTCAATGAAGTAGATCTCAAAAACAAGCCAAAGGATCTTCTGGAACTCAATCCTTACGCCAAAGTTCCAGTTTTAGTTGACGGCGATGGGGTCATTTACGAATCGGTCATTGTCAATGAATATCTTGACGAAAAGTACCCAGCGATTCGTCTCATGCCTGCCGACCATTTGCTAAGGGCAAGAATACGGATTTGGATCGACTTCATGAATAGCCGGCTACACCCTGCGGCTCATGACTTCACTCACAATAAAGAGCCGGAAAAGGCAAAAGAACGGATGCAAAAGCATCTCCAGACCCTCGACCGTGAAATGGCGGGTAGGCAATTTTTCGCGGGGGACTACTCGTTAGCAGACATCACTTTTATTCCGTTCTATACGCGGCGCCAACGTTACGGCGCCACTATCGACGACAGTTTGCCTAACTTGAAGCGCTGGGCAGAAGATCTCATCGCTCGCCCGGGTGTCGCTTCGACACTATAAAAACCGGCCCGTACTGAGTCATAGTAAAAAATAGGAGTCATGCAGCCCATATTAGTGCTCCCGCAGGAGATTCGAGGCATCATCGGCATGGAAGCCGCCGTCGATGCGGTACGCACAGGTTTTCGCGAGTGGGGCGAGAATCCCCAGCTCAACGCCCCGCGGCGACGGATTCACATTCCCACGGGCGTGCGCGTAAGCGTGCACCAGGGAGGCGTTCCGGCGGCGCAAGCCACCGGACTTATGACCCACTGCGAATGGGTCAAACCCATGGCCGAAGAGCAGGTCTATCCCCGCTTAAACCATCCAGTCATCGTGCTCTACGATGCCGCTGAAGGCGAACTCAAAGGTATCATTGTCGGCGAAATAACTTGTGCCGAGCTACCGGATAACGTCGCCGTAACGGGACTTCGCACAGCCGCAACCAGCGCCGTCGGCACGGATCTATTAGCGCGACCCGATGCCACCAGCGTGGGCCTTTTCGGCGCCGCCGGCCAGGCGAAGAATCATCTGCTTGCGCTGATGCGAGTGCGAAAGCTTAAAGAGGTCAGAGTCTACAGCCGCAATCCCGAGAATCGACGCAAGTTCGTCGAGGAGATGGGCTTGGTAACGAACCTAACCATCGTGCCGGTTGCAAGTCCTCAAGAAGCCGTGCGTGGCGTCGATATCGTTTTGGCGGCAACCAACTCCAGCGTTCCGGTGTTCGACGGCAATTGGCTCGAGCCGGGCCAGCACGTCACGACCATTGTCGGCAGTAACGTGGGTTTGGTAAAGGGAGGATTCACGGCTGCCAAAAGGCGAGAGATTGACGATAAGACCCTCGCGCGCAGTCACGTGCTCAGCATTGTTTCGGTTCAGCAGGCGATTCAAGACGAGCAGGCGGATATTTACGATCCGGTGCAACGCGGCGTGATCAAGTGGGAACAATTGATTGAAATCGGCGAGATCCTGGCCGGCAAAAAAGAAGGGCGCATTAAAGCGGAGCAAATTACTTTTTACAAGAACAACGCCGGCCAAGGCGTGGCGGACGTTGCGCTGGGCGCCCTCGTGTTGGAGCAAGTGAGAAAAAAGGGATCGGGTCAGACATTGAAGCTATGAACGCAATGACACGCATTGCTCTCGCACAGATCGCGTCGTCTACTGAAAAGTCGGCCAACCTCAAACTTGCCAAAGAACTGATCAGCGAGGCCAAGCGCAAAAATGCTGGTATGGTCGCTTTTCCGGAATTCCTCATGGCTTTCTCTCCTGGCAACCAGTCGCCAGCGGAGCTTGCAGAACTCGCCGAGTCGATCGATGGGCCCTTTGTCGAGTCGCTTAGTGATGCTGCCAGACACTACGGTATCCAAGTACTCGCGACTATCTACGAAAAGTGCAATGTCGAGAATCGTGTCTATGATACGTCCTTGTGGATCAATAGTGTTGGAAAGATCGTCTCAATCTATCGCAAGCTTCATTTATACGACGCCCTGGGATTCAAGGAGTCGGACAAGTTCGCCGCCGGAACTGAAATGACGCCGCCTATAGAAACGGATATCGGTCGTATCGGCATGATGATCTGCTACGATCTTCGCTTCCCTGAATTGTCGCGATTTCTCACCGTGATGGGTGCGGAAATACTCGTCTCCCCTTCCGGTTGGGTGCAGGGGGACATGAAAGTTGAGCACTGGCAAACCATGGTGCGGGCGCGGGCGCTGGAGAATGGTTGCTATGTGATCGCTCCCGACCAGGTCGGAAATATTTACATCGGTCACAGCATGGTCGTCGATCCGTTTGGTCGAGTCCTGATCGATATGGGGGAACGCCAGGGCTTAGAAATTGTCGACCTAGATCTTTCGTTGGTGGGAGAAGTGAGAGAAAAGTTGCCCTTGCTCAAAAATCGCCGCGCCGATATTTATGGAGGGTTGATCTCAACTATTAAAAAGCCATAAACATGGACAAAGCGTAAAATTTTTCAAATCGTTGTTTCTAATCGTGAAAGGAAAATCCCTATGATTCTTGCAAAAAATTCTGACGTCAAAGGACTGGTTGTAAAATCCATCGAAGGGAAACCGATGAAAGGCGACCTTTTGGTAAAGCCGTTGATCAAAGGTGATGAGATGACTTTGCTGGAGATTCACTATCAGCCGGGTGTTGCCGCTCCGCTCCACGTTCATTCTCATGAATCTCTCGCCTACGTCGTCAAAGGAAAGGTCAAAATGACGGTCGGTAAAGAAGTTTATATTCTTGGCCCCGGCGATGTCTGCCGCCATCCCGAGGGAGTTCCCCATGGCGTCGAGGGCTTGGAAGAATCGATCGTTGTCGAGATCAAATCCCCTGCCCCCGACATTGCAACATTCTTGGGAACTTGAAACTCAGTTTTAGCGCGGAAAGGAGGATGGGCAGTATGGCAGGAAAAGCAAAATATCTGATGATTGCGAGCATGGATGTGGACCCGGAACATGAAGCGATCTTCAATGAAGTTTACGATAAAGAGCACGTACCGAATTTGTGCAAGGTTCCGGGTGTTTTGGGAGTCACCCGTTTTAAACGTGGGACCTTGACGATGAACATTGGTGGGGAGAGAAAGACCATCGAGATTCCTAATGAGCCGACCTATACAGCCATCTATGAGCTTGAAAACCCGGACGTGCTAACCAGTCCCGCCTGGGACAAAGCGATCGAAGACGGCCGTTGGCCAAGTCAGGTCAGACCGCACACCAAGAATAGACGACACGTACTGCTGAAGATTATGGACTAGGTCCAAACCTTACAGATCATTCATTTAACAGGGAAAGTTAAACCAGCTCTTTTATTCTTGTTTAGACACCCGATGCCAAAATCTTTTTGATCTCTGCTCCTGCGCTTTCGGCCCTGCCGCCTTCCACGTGTTGCTCCAACAGTGGGAATAACTCCCGCTCTTCCCTCCGAATGTGACGCTCTAGCAGATCGCCCAAGTCGAAGATCAACTTGGCTAGGCCTGTTCCTGCTTCAAGTCGTGGTATGGCTGCGCGGATCTGCACGTGATTCTGCACCAATTCGTCGATCATTTCGCCGCTTTCCGGGACGACCGAACGCAGTAGTGGAAACAAGATATCTTCTTCCGCTCGAAAGTGCGGGAGCAGATTGCTTTTGTAAAAAGCGACGAACTCTTTCGCTCTTTCACGCAGACCCTCAGCGCCCATCGGTTTGATTTGCCCTAGCGCCTGTTTGCGACACCGGAGCGCCAACGCAAGGCCGTGATGATGGTCCTGTGATAAGGGAACTAGACTCGCGTGGCGCATAGAAATTTGGCAACTACCGGAGTGTTGGAGTTATGGAGTATTGGAATAGTAAACCCAGTACTCCAATACTCCGGTACACCATCACATCCGACAGAATCAGACGACTCCCTTGCCCCGGAGGCCCTGGATCCTTTCTGCATCGTACCCTAGCGACCTCAGGGTTTCGTCCGTGTGCTCGCCCAGCATGGGCGGTGGCTGGTGAATCGTCGGGGGCGTACGACTCATATCAACAGCGTTGCCGATCAGCTTCATCTTACCCATCTTGGGATGCTCGACTTCGATCGGAAACCCGTACTCTCGGACTTGCGGATCGGCGAAGACTTCGTCAAGCGTGTTGATCGGCGCGGCAGGTACATCCTTCTCGAATAGCCGGCGCAGCCATTCGTCCCGCCGGCCGCTACGAAAGATCGGCTCTAACTGCTCGACCAAAGCGTCGTAGTTTTCAATTCGAGCTTTGCGGTTATTGAATCGCGCATCGTGGGCCCATTCCGGCTTGCCCACTACATCGAACAGACCGAGCCAAAATTTGTCCGGTGAAGACATATGGAGCACAAAGGCGAGGCCGTCCTGATCTTCGAAAGCAAAAACACCCGCGGTGGTTGTCCGGTGCTTGCGGCGCGGCACATGGCCGGTTTCAAAATAGCGCGCGGCGTTTTCACTCACAAAAGAAACCGAGGCACGCAACAAGGATGTTTCCACATGCTGCCCTTCGCCAGTCAACATACGGTTCATCAGCGCGCCCAAGATCCCATAACAGGCATACATCCCGGTGAGGTGATCGGAAAACGAAATCCCCATACCCTGGGGCCTCCCGGGATCGGTCAGGAGACTCAGAAGTCCGCTTCGTGCCTGCCCGACTGTATCGTACCCCGGCATGTCACGGTACGGGCCCTTAGGTCCAAAACCTGAAATCGAACAGTAAACAATCTTGGGATTGGTCTTCTTGATATGATCATACCCCAAGCCCCGTTTATCCATGACTCCGGGGCGGAAGTTTTGGATTACTACGTCGGCATTGTTCATTAACTTAAGGGCGATGTCCCGACCTTCGTCGATGCGCAGATCCAGGGTCACGCTTTTCTTGTTGCGGTTCAAACTGCAGAACGTCGCAGCATAGTTCCTCTCGCCCCACCCGCGAAACGGGTCTCCCCGTTTCGGCTCTTCGATCTTGATGACCTCCGCGCCCATATCGGCCAACAACTGAGACGCAAAAGGCCCGGTAACATAGCTCGCTGCTTCGACGATTTTGATGCCCGAAAGAGCTCCATCCATACCATCTTCCTAACTGACCCCGAGGAGAGTCGCTGCTGTGTGATGGATTCTTCCTAGCTTCTGGAACCCGACCAAGTCAAGAGGTCTGCAATCGAAGAGTCTGTTCGAGAATCGAAATGCACAGCAGCAGAAGGAACATGCTGTTATCACCCGATCTGTTCGTCCGAACCAATATCGCTGAATATTATCTTTCAGCGGTACTTGGAAGCTGTAGTGATCTTTGCGATCCTTGAGGTGAGATCATCTGCATGATTTCACCTTTGCTGAAACGCCATCCGCCGCCAAATTTTCTGCCGGGTATGGAGCCTTGCTTTACCAGTTTGTAAACCGTCCGCGGATGGACCTGGAGCAGGTCCGCCACTTGAGAGGCGGTGAGAATTTCTTCCATCGGTACATTTCCTCCTTCGATTCATCGAGGTTACGCCGTTTTTCTCAATCGGCAGCAACCCTACCAGCAAATCTCAGATTCGGCACTAAAAGAAAAAACTTTAATGCCGAATGCTTCTGAGAATTTCTAGAAGGCATTCAATGCGGAGAAAACTTCCAGGCGGGATAAAATCAGACCCAAGGCAACCGAAATTGTCAACGAATAGCCGTGCGTTTCAACCGTGGTTCAAATCAGCTCATCAGTTTTCGCGCCGCTGCCGCGAGCATCGCGCAGCCCCGCACTTCCTGATCAAAGAGCGGAACCAGAGCACGAACCGAACCGTCGAACTTCTCCCAGATGGTCTTCATGTACTCTTCCTGCATCTGAACCCGATTGCGCACAAACTCCGGCACATCCTGACCCAGGGCCGCTTTGTCTAGCAACATGTTCACGATCACGCCACCCACCGGAATGCCGAAGTCTTGGAACCAACCGATGAATCGGGAGATTACCGCGATCGGCAGCGCTTCGGGCAACGTAACGAAAAAAAAGGCCGTCTTCTGGTCGTCGGTTAGCCGTTGCTGCGCCTGGCCCATACGCTGGCGGAACTGGAGCAAATAATTCATCAAGGGATCTTCTTGTTTCTTCTTGCTGAAGGAAAGCAGCTCGCGGAGGCTGCGCGCCTCTTCGCGGGACTTGAGCATTTTGTCTACCCACAACGAGTAGACTTTCGACATGCCGAGAAGACGCCTGGCATTGGCGGTCGGAGCGGTATCGAAAACGTAAAGGTCGTAATCGTCCTTAAGCATCAAATCGACCATGTTCTCGAACATCGCCGATTCCTCGAAGGCCGGGTTCATCGTGGCCGACTCGACAAAATCGTCGGCCTTGGTGCTGATGTCGGCGAACTTGAGAAACCATTGGATCTTCTCACGGATCTCTTTTTTCGACCGCTCGATGGTCTCTTTGGTGTCGATCTCGTAGGCCCACAGATTATCCACTACGGCCGTTGGCGTACCGAATACCGACTGTTCCAATAGGCCGGAAAGGCTGTGTACTGGATTGGTCGACGCCAACAAGGTCCGCCTCCCTTTCCCCGCCAACCAGAGTGCCGTGGCACCGGCGAGCGCCGTCTTCCCGACTCCGCCCTTGCCACCGAAAAAGAGGTACTTGAGCTGAGAGTGGGCATCCAAGTAGTCCGCCATGGACGTGGTGATCTGACTCATTTGGAATCTTCGAAGAGTTGCCGTGCCAGTCGCTCGATCATCGCTAGCCCTGTAACATCCCGCTCCATCTCGGGGACGTATGCCATGATCTCGCTACCCAGGCTGTTTTGAATATCGCCCAGATACTTTTCCTGCAACTGAATACGGTTTTTCAGATAGGTCGGGATGTTGCCGCTCCGTAGTTCCTCCGGCAGCACGCGATTGACTATATAACCGGAAATCGGCACGGCGAAACGGGCAAAGAGCTCCGCGGCCTTACGCGTGTCGAGAATAGTCATCTCTTCGGGAACCAAGACGAAAAAGAAGGCGGTGCGCTGCTTGTCGGTAAGAATCTGCGACGACGTATTGATGCGTCCCTTTATATACTGGAGCTCTTGCAGGATCTTGTCTTCTTCGACCTTGTCTTGTCGACGGAGCGTGGCCGCCACCTGGTCGTATTGCCCCATATCCTCCCGCAGTTTGGTGATCTTGTTGATCCACTCGTCGTAGACCTTAGCCATGGAGAGGTAGTAGAGCGCATGTCCGAGAGGGACGAGATCGTAAATGTAATAATCGTAGTCACCCTTGACGACGATATCGACAACCGCGTCAAAGATCGCGCTTTCTTCCATCGCCGGTTCCGCAGATGCCGACGCGATATAACTATCGATCTCCTCGGGCACCCGATCGAAGCCGTACATATCAAGAATTTTCTGGCGAATTTCGTCCTGATATTCCTTGATGCGTCGATCGGCATCGATCTCCTGCGCCCAAAGGTTCTCGACTATTGGCACAGCACCCTTGCCGAATATGTCTTGCTGAAAGATATCCGACAGGCTCGCCTGGGGATCCACAGAAAAAAGCAGCACGCGCTTACCTTGCCGCGCCAGCCAGTAAGCGCAGGTAGCCGAAAGCGTCGTCTTTCCGAGACCACCTTTGCCGCCGAACATGATGTAGCGGCGCTCAGGATGGCGCTCAAAAACCTCTCGTAGTGACATGCTCTTGGTTCGCTTAACCAATCGTATCTGTGATGTCACGCTCGCGCAGCATGCGCCGCTTCCATGTGCTGATTTGCGGCGTGACGTATGGCAGCAAACGCAATGAGTAGTAAGGCGGAAGAATCGGAACCCCGAGCAGATCGCCCATGGTAATCAGAATAAACAGATGCTCCATACTGGCCCGGCTGCGGACCGCGTGACGCGTCATCTCGTGGGAGGACATCCCATAGACAATGTCCTTGAAGACCTGGAAAATTCCCTTTTTTGGCTCATCCCTTTCTGCCATTGACTTCTCCTTTTCCACGCGGCAATTTGCCGGCACCCACATTAGATGCCGTGGAGATCATACTCTTCTTTTTCCCAAAATTCCTTTCGCCGCGCCAGCTGCCGTTTCCATTTTTCAACTTCCGGGACGACGTATGGCAACAGCCGAAGTGCATGAACCGGAGGCATGATTGGAACGCCCACTAAATCACCCAACGTCACGACGAGAAAAAGCGCTTCTGCGTCATGTTTCATCTCCAGTGAGTGGTGTACGAATGAGTAGCTTGTCAGCCCGTATAAAAAATCTTTGACGGCTGTCCACTTTCGCCGAACCTTGTCTCCAGAGCCTATCTGAATGGGGCCGAGTTGCCTCGTACCGGATTCCACGGCTAACCTTTTGCCGGAGCGGGTCTAGCAGGAGACGGCGCAGGCTTGCCGAGGTACCTGAAGAAGGCGCGGAAACCGTCAACCCCGACAAAAATGGCCGCGAACACAAGCAGGATCGCCACCAGGACCATGAGCCCTGAACCCGCTGCGGGAAGCACTCTACCCGCCTGCAGATTCGGCAAATACACGTTGAAATAGAGATTGTAGGCCGTCACTAAAACCGAAGCCAAGGTGGTGATGTACATAAAGATCATCGGAATTCCGGCATAGACCCAGTTCTTGCCCACCGAGACCAGCCAGATCGTCACCAGCAGCAATGACAGCGCCGCCATCAACTGATTGGCTGCACCGAAGAGCTGCCAGAGATAGATCCAGGTTCCGGTCATCACCAAAAGAATGGCCAAAGCGATGGAGATCAAGGATGCGAGATGCTGGTTACGGAGCGGCGGAATAACTTCCCCCAACCACTCCGTGAGTGTCACACGCATGACTCGAAATAATAACTGTGTCACGACTAGAACGATGACGATAAATGCGGCGAAAGCGAGTGAGACCGCGTAGTTTCTCGGGAAGCCCCAAACACTGATGAAACCACCCAAACCATTGGCAAAAGCCGCGTCAGGAGAGCCCTTGGCACCCACCGAAATAGCCAGCAACGCCAACATGCCGAGCAAGAATTCAGCGAGCATGGAACCGGCACCGACCGGTAGGATATCCGCCTCGTTTTCGATCTGGCGCGCCGTCCCGACGGTACCAAAAAGCGCATGCCAGCCTGATATCGCTCCGCATGCGATGGTGACGAAAAGCATTGGCCAAAGCGGCATGATGCCTGCAGGACCCATCTGAGGATTCCAACCTTTAAACGCAGGAATCGAAAAATAGGCCACTTCCGGTTTAGTGAACGTTCCCACTGCCGCTCCGCCCAATCCAAGCAACATCGCCAGCGCCGTAATCCAAAAGCCAACGTAAACCACCGGCTGAGCGAGACGCCAGATTGGCAAGATGGAACCAGCATAACAAAATGCGCAAATCGCCAGCGCCCAGAAAAGCAAACTCGGCATTATGCTCGCATCGGCCCCTTTAAAGCCCGCTCGAATGGGATCGAAGTAAGTGACCAGCGGCGCACCACCCGTGGTGGCATTGAGCGCATCATTCAGACCCTTGAATATCGCCTCGCTGTACTGCCCGGTCATAATCGCCACCAACGTAACGCCCACGGTTACCGCCGTGGCAGGAATCAAACCGATCCGCCAACGATAGAGCATTTGCCCTAGCAGCAGTCCCATCGTGATGAGGAGAATCATTCCCAAATGAGTGCGCGGCTGCGATTCCATAACCTGCGCCATGATACCGACAAACGCTCCCGCCACTAGCAACAGATAAAAGAAAATAAAGAGAAAGAGAATGGTCCGCGTGCGCGGCGAAATCAAGCGGTGCGCGATCGCCGAAAGGCTGTGGCCTTCGTTGCGGACCGACATCACAATCGCGCTATAATCGCTCACCCAGCCCATGAACGCGACACCGCCAATCAGCCAGATCATTGCTGGGAGCCAACCCCAGAGCGTTGCCGCGACGATGGCTCCGACAATCGGTCCGGCGGCGGCGATGGATTTGAAGTGATAACCGAAAAGAATGTTGCGATTGGTCGGCATGAAATCAACGCCGTCCATATAGAGCGTGGCCGGTGTCGCGCGCTTGGGATCGGATTGAATGACGTTTCGGTCAATGCGCCGCGCGTAGCGCGTATAAGTGAGATAGACCGTAATGGCCCCGAGGATAACGGCGATCAGCGCGTTCATGCTCGTTTTCTTTTGCTTTATTTCTTACCTGCTTCGACGTGCCAGAGATAGAGCGTGTGATCCCAGCTCGAACCGTCCTTAATATGCTCGGTCTTGAGCGGTTTCCAGTCGCCCATATCGAAGTCATGGGAAACCACTCGGGAGCCAGCCTTCATCTGCTTCCAAATGTTTGGCCGGATCATAAGATTCACTTCGGGCAGGAGATACATCGTCAACACCGTAGCCGGAGAGAGATCCACGGTTCGAATATCCTGCTGACGAATCTCCACCAGATCACCGACACCCGCCTTTTTGATATTCTCAGCGGATTCTTTGATGCGTTCCGGGTCGATCTCAAAGCCAATGGCCTTAACGCCGTATTTTTTCGCCGCGGTGACCACGATCCTGCCGTCGCCGGAGCCTAGATCGTAAACCACATCGCCCTTTTTAACTTGCGCCAGTTCGAGCATGCGTTCAACTACTTCCTGAGGCGTCGGAACGTAAGGAACGATCTTTTTGCCTTCATCGTCATACTTTTGCGCTGCCTGAGCCAAAGCCATCGAAGGTTTGAATGCCAGCACCGCAATCGCAATGGCGATACCAAACAGGCCTGCCATGAAAAAAGTTCTGCTGTTTCTCATCAAGAACCCCTCCTTGGTCCAACTAGGAAATAAACGCGAAGGCAACTATCCGAAAGTTGTCCCCCTTCTGTCAAGAGACAAACCGATAGCTAGCTGTTCTTTTGCCAGAACTTGCCCAACCAACTGCTCTCTTCCTTGCCCGCCACCTGGTCGATCTCTCCGGCGTCCAACCAGATGCCGTTGCATCCCGTGCATTGATCGATCTCAATCTTTTGGAAGCTTCTCGCTTTCAAAGGCTCACCGCACTTCGGGCACCGCATGTGGCAAGTCGTTTGTAACGACTCTTTGGCCTCGGCTTCTCCCTTCGCCTTTAACTTGGCGAGCAATTCTCTTTCCTTCTTCACGAAGTATTCGTCCTCTTGCGCCTTTTTTCTCTCATCCCATTTGTTCGCCATGATTCCCTCCTAAATCTTAGTCTACTCGAGCTGCTTCCGAAGCCATTTGCTGGTCTTGATCACGGACTTTGCGGCAGCCTCTTGGTTGGCAGCGCTTTTCGTCCCGGCATTATTTGGCCTCTAGAGCGAAACCCGTCCACGACTTCTGCACCGCTTTTGTAAGCGGCATGCATGGAGACGATTCTTTCAGCCATGTCTCACTTGCAGAGAAAACAGGATTGCAGCAGTGGAAAAAAACGACCCCTAGCTCGCAAAGCGATTCATGTAGGGCAATTTAGACGCAGTCTTCCTGACCTGGTCAAGATTAGCCCGCAACATGCTGGTGGAATCCCATGAGCCGGTCGTAAGCGCGTTGCGATAAGTCTCGGGTAAATCGATGGTGATCTTGTGACTGCCATACGAAAGAGTTTTGCTTTCCAGATCGACTGTGTATTCGGTGCGCGGGTTATCCTCGACGCCTTTCATCAACTGTTCCATCTCCTTTGCGCTGACGGTAACCGTGGGAACCCCCATGATCGTGCAATTACCGGCAAAAATCGCCGCGAAGGACTCACCGACGATGGCTTGAATGCCGAAACGGTAGAGCGCTTGCGGCGCATGTTCACGTGACGAGCCGCAACCGAAATTCTTGTTTACGAAAAGAACTGAAGCGCCCTTGTATTCCGGATCGTTCAACGGATGGTCTTTTTTCTTGCCCGACGCATCGAAGCGCTCGTCAAAAAAGGGATAGTCCCCCATGCGCGCAAACGTCGCTTCTTTCAAATAGCGAGCCGGGATTATTCGGTCGGTGTCAATATCGTTGCCCTTGATAGGCACCGCTGTGCCTGTGACTTTCGTGATCTTGACGATCTCGCTCATAATCCCCCGCCTACTGATACTCACGCACGTCAACAACCTTGCCGTTCAAAGCCGCCGCCGCGACCATCGCCGGACTCATGAGCAAAGTGCGGCCGCCCGGACTTCCTTGGCGCCCGATGAAGTTACGGTTTGAGGACGACGCGCAAATTTCGCGGCCAGTCAGCTTGTCGGGGTTCATCGCCAGGCACATCGAGCAACCTGCTTCCCGCCATTCGAATCCCGCTTCCTTGAAAATCTCGTGCAACCCTTCCTGTTCGGCAAGCTTCTTAACCTCCGTCGAACCTGGAACCACCAAGGCGCGAATCCCGGATTTGACTTTTCTACCTTTAGCGATCCTGGCGGCCGCGCGCAGGTCGGTCATACGCGAGTTTGTGCAAGAGCCCACAAAGGCCACATTGATAGGCGTGCCCAGTATCGGCGCTCCCTGCTGCCATCCCATATGCTCGTAAGCCTTTCTTGCTCCATCGGGGTCGGAGTATTCCTCAGGCTTAGGAAGCTTTTCGGAAATCCCCACTGCTTGCCCGGGATTGATACCCCAGGTCACAGTGGGCTCAATATCTTTTCCCTCATAGTTCACGACGTCGTCATATCTCGCATCCGGATCGGATGCGACGGACTTCCAGTACGCGACCGCGCGCTCGAATGCCTGCCCGGTCGGCACATAAGGACGCCCTTTGAGATAGTCGAAAGTCGTCTGATCGGGATTGACGTAGCCGACTAGAGCCCCTCCCTCGATGCTCATATTGCAGACGGTCATGCGCTCTTCCATATTCATCTTGTCGATCACGGCGCCGCTATACTCATAAGCAAAGCCTTTCCCGCCAGCAACGCCCAATCGCCGTATCGTATTGAGGATCACATCTTTGGCGTAGACACCGGTTCCAAGCGCTCCGTTGACGCTAATGCGCCGCACCTTGAGCTTATCCATTGCCAAAGTCTGAGTGGCTAAAACGTCGCGCACCTGGCTGGTACCGATGCCGAAGGCGAGCGTACCAAACGCGCCGTGCGTGCTCGTGTGGCTATCACCGCAGGCGAGTGTTATTCCGGGTTGGGTCAAACCCAACTGCGGTCCGATGACGTGGACGATGCCTTGGTTCGAGTGGTCCAAACCGAAAAATTCCACGCCAAACTGTTTGACATTCTTCTCGAGTGCCTGGATTAGCTCTTCCGCCTCGGAATCAAGAAACGGCCTGGAACGAATATCGGTAGGCACGATGTGATCGACGGTCGCAAAGGTCCGCTCCGGAAACGCGACGTCCATGCCCTGCTCGCGCAACATATCGAAGGCTGGCGCTGTGGTAATTTCGTGAATAAGGTGCAGTCCGATGAAAAGCTGAGTCTGCCCAGTGGAGAGAATCCCGACGGAGTGGGATTCCCAGATCTTGTCGTAGAGTGTCCGTCCGGCCATTTTTAAGAATCTCCTTCGAACGGATATTATCTACCCATATCTGTGACTTCAAGAGCCGTGAGACAAGGCGAGCGTGCCGAGATTCCCCGCCGAATTTTCCTTCTTGCGGCTTGGGTTCAAACCGGAACTTGAAACTCGTAACTCGAAACTACCGGTTATAGATCCACGCTCCGGGATTTCTTGCATAGTCATCGTAAGAGCCAGCGGCCGTTATACCTGGAATCTGTGGAATCCAGTCTTCTCTAAGAAGATCATCCGGATCGCCGTATTTTTCCGCAAACTTTCGTACTTCGGGATCGTCCAGCGCCGTCAACCGGCCGTTCTCAATGATCGTGTAGTTCTTACCGCTTTTGGTGGTAATCGTAAACGTCGCGAACAAGAGATGAATATGCAAATGACCATAGAGAATTCCGTTTTCGCCCGCCCATTTCTCCTCTTCGGAGCGCCAGAGCGTACCGAAGCCCATGTGGATCACACCGGAGCGGCGGCGCTCCCACTCAAAACCTCCGGAAGAATGGAGTTCAATGTGACTCGGCCTGAGGATCTTCGGATTGGTGCCGATGGCGACTTCCCAGAGATAAAACAGTCCTGGCCGAGGAAAGCAGGGATACTGGGTGCGCTTGCTCTCTGCGAATAGATCGCGCCAGGCATCACCGTAAGCAGCGCCGCCTGTGACCTTGACAATCTGCCCTCCCTCCAGCTCGACTTTGACCTGCGGAAACGCTCGCGAAAAATGACTGGTGGTCCCGGCGACCACACCCGCGGCGTCCTCTTTGGCGATGATCGGCGGCACCGGATGGCCGAAAAGATGACCATTGCGCGGCGTCGCGGCAAAACCATAGCGTGTACCGTCATAGTACTCATCCCAATAGGTCCACGAGATATCGGTCCCCTCCGCATCCGTTAAATGGGCTCGCCCGCCTCTGCCATATTCCCAGATCGGGTCCCAGGTCTTCTTATTGATGAGCAGATGCAAGTCCAGAGGATAAGTCGTCGAGCGCTGGAGGAAATGCTCCGGCCGCAACCAGGGAATTTGTTCGTAACGAAAATCTGTTTTGGGAATAGGTCCGCCCTTGCCATGGATCAGCAAATCGTAACCACGCCTTAGGGCAAAGTCCTCTATATACGGCATCCCCTCCCAGCGCCGAGGATTCTTATCCCAGGGTTCGCGGCGCATGATAACCTCGACCTCGTCCAGATAGTCGAACTCGCGATCCGGATCGCCCATGTCGGCGATCAGAATATCGACATGCGCGCCTTTCTCCCTCAGCGCGACAGCGACCGCATTAGGCACAGTCTGATCATATTCCCGATCCACGGCGATGAGTATCTTGTTACCCGGCGCCGTTTTGTTGTAACCCACAAATCCGATGTGGCTGTCGCGGTTCTCGCGAGCATTCGCCAGTTGGCGCGCGAACGGCATTAATTCTGAAAGATCGGCGGAGCCAAGCCCGGCATTTTTCAATCGCTCCGCTGTCGGAACTGAACTGCTTATGCCCACGCCGTCATCAGTGGTATCGCACATATTTCCTCCTCGCTCACTTTACGCTCAGAGCATTTACCTCCTCTCCCTCAGATGGGAGAGGAATGAGGTGAGGGTGACAAACTGTATTACTGTTCACAAACAGTTCTCCTTCACCCAATTGACAATATCGATTCGCTTGGCGAACCAGACATCCGAAAACGACTTGGCATACTTGATGGCTTCATCGTAAATCTTCCCCGTCGCCGGAAACGCCATCTGGCAATGCATCGCTAAAGTCAGCATCTTGGGATCTTCTGCCGACTCTTCGTAGAGCAAATCAAACTCATCCTTGAACGAGTTGAAAACGTCCCGCGCCGTAATGCCCCTCCGATACATGCCTGTATCGTTCAGCCCGCTGACTGCGTTTTTGTATGGCACGATGATCATCGTCTTGCCGTTGATATTTACCGGATAGGGGTTATCGTCGTTGACCGCATCCCCGTGCCAGAGAAAACCTTCATCAGCCAGAATGCCCAAGGTCCTCTCCGTGTGACGCATGCCGGAAGTGAGCCAGCCCGTGATCTTCACACCAACGAAATCCTGAAACATCTTGACACAGGTACGAATTTCCTCTCGCTCTTGCTCCTCGCTAAGATGAATCAGTTGAACATCTTCGGCATAGGAGTGGCCGACGATTTCATGGCCACGCTCATGCACGGCCTTGACCGCCTCAGGATAACGATGGATGCAAAGCGCATTGGTATTAAAAGAAGCTTTTACGCCGTACTTGTCCAAGATCCGCAGGATGCGCCAGACACCGGTCCTTCCGCCGTAGTCGTTTTCGCTCGCCGTCCGGCAATCATATAGAGAGACGACATCGTCTTCCTTGATCGGATTCGACCCGCCGACATGGTGTGTGCGTCGATGCTTGGGATTCGGAATCTCAGTCCAGGCTTCCAGATTCCCTGCCAGAGCGATGGCCATTCGAGCGCCGTTCGGCCACTTGATTTTTATCTTCTTGGCCTTCGAGTAGACGTCATAGAAATTATCATGCGCCGGCATCATGTCCGCGAAACCTCCTTCGAGAAGACTTTAATTTCGCTACCGCTTGGGTATATGGAATCCCCGAGTTACTGTCAATGAATCAAAAGCTTGGAGCACAACGATCCTGAACACAAACGTCCTGAATCGTGGCAGTCACTGCGTTAACAGTCCTGCGGATCGGCTTTGAGCGACCATCGGTTATCCCAATACACTGCGGGCTGATATCCTCATACACTGCCGAATTGGCAGCGTTTGGGGAAATCAATAGTCCTTGACAAGTTCAATGTACGTAGCCGATATTGCATCCAGTTTTGTTTTTTTGACTTGGCGGGATTTACGCTAACACACTGCCGGAATCTTAGCAGTAGACTCTATAGTTAGAGAGCACGATGGGGAGAAGGAACACTCAATAGGCCTCACACGATAACCTCAATGATCGGTCAGGGCTTGGACGTCTTGGGATTCAGATACGGAAGATGACGAACGCGGCCCGCCCGGTCCCCGTGCCGGAGTTGCACCAATCCTAAGGTTGAGCGATGGGTCGCAAACCGAGAAAGACAAAGATGCCAGGCGAGCGGGTGGCAAATCCGCGCAAAAAGCGCCAGCTGAGTGAGATGATTCACCGCTTGGAGACGCAGTTGGAACTCCTTCGCCAATACTCAGAACAGGCGTTCGGCAGAAGGCGCGCAGAATACTACGGGGAGGTTGCTACCAAACTACGTATTCTATTAGTGCGGTCGCGTCATAACACACCGCTCCTCCTTGAGATCGCCGACCGCCTGAAGGTCCCCCTCAATGTCACGCTCCAAGGACCACCGGTCGAACCCCCGAAGGGCGAGCCCGGACCAGGAGACACGGTCACGTTGGACCGCTTCTTTGATCTTAGCGCAATGCATATCCGAACAAGCGTCGGACTCGTTGGAATCAGCAAGCGCGAAATGATTCGCGCCTGGTGCGAACAGCTTGGCGGTGCTCACGAAGACTGGGCGATAGATGAGGCGATTCTGAACGCGTTAGAGCTTCCGTGGGTCGTCAATGACATCCACCCGGCTGTGATCGAGCTCGGCAACTGCGCTAGGATCGCACTTCAGTATGGAGACCACCTGCTCGATCGCATAGCACATTCGGAAGATGTGCTGCGGTTCTTTGTGGAGGACGGCAATGACGGCGCCCAGAATCCCGATATCTCTCTACCGGTCGCCCGAGGATGCGGCTGGCTAGGTGAGTTCATGCGCGGCCGAGGCAACGTCGAGGGCGCGGCGCAAATGATCAAGAAGGCTATGGCAGCTTTCGAAGCGCTCGGTCACAAGGGGGGGGATGGCCGCGACCTACAACAGTATGGGTATCATCCAAAGCATTCGCGGTGACCTAGACAATGCAGACGTGCTCTTCCGCATGGCGTTGGAGATGAACGAGAACCTCGGAAATCTTGAAGGGGTCGCCAACGTTTATGGAAACCTAGGGCAAGTTGCGCATGCCCGTCGTGATCTCGACGGCGCCGAACGGCTCCATCAGAAAGCTCTTGAGCTCAACCGGAAGCTCAGGCAGATGGAGGGGGTAGCAACCAACTACGGAAACCTCGGCGTCATCAACTGGGAACGCGGCGCTGTGGACGAGGCCGAGCGCATGTACCGCCAGGCGCTAGAGGTCGATCAAGAACTTGGGCGGTTCGAGGGAATGGCTAATCAGTACTACAACATCGGAGAGCTGATGGCAGCACGTGGTGAAATGGGAGCAGCGCGGCAAATGCTGATTAATGCTCGTAATCTGTTCGCAAGGATCGGAGCCAAGCATTTGGTAGCTAAGACCGAGGACATGATTGAGAAACTCCCCAACTGATTGCTCGGTCGTGCAACTACCACGCATCCCCTGCGATGTGCTCTCTAACGAGGCGTTGCACCTGACAGGCCGCTCCACGGCCTGCAGGTGAACGCCAAAGCGTTAAGCCTCCCTTGCAGAATACACGGAGTGCGGTTTGGCTTGAATAGGTGAATGTAGGAGATGCAAACGAAGCAGAAATTGGTTGGAGAGCGCTCCCCACACCAGAGAAAAGGTCGTGTCTTATCGGGCAAGAATTTATGGTCGAATCGCACCTAACGGCGACGTTGACGATGAATCTCAGCACTCTCCGGAGTGGATTAGAGAACTCAAGCGGCGCGTTAAGGATTTGCGTGATCCCGTGCGCTACATGCTTGTGTCCGAGTTCAGTCGAAAGTTCATCCTTTACTACGATGTAACGAGCGGCACCTATGCGATGAATGACGCAAGCCGAGGTACGCTTTTTAAGCGTCGCGAGATCGCCAAGAGCGTGAAAGCTCATCTTGGGAAAGGCGTCGCTTTGGTTAAGTTCACTGTCAAAGGTGGCAGGCTCAAGCGGCTTTCTCCGTTTCTCGGCATGCGGCTTCGTAGTGGGCGTACGAACCGTATCCGGCGTCACGCCGGACACGCAAACATTGTGAGGTAAGCGTGAGAGAGGATCCAGGACACGCACCTCTATCAGAACATAGCGATGAGAATTTATCGCAAAGGCGTTGCCCCGAGTGTTTTAATCGGGATCCAGTTCCGGTTTCGCCTGGATTCCCGATAGAAGCATTCGGGAATGACAGACTCTAAACTAAGAGGTTTGGGGATGGTTGAATGAGACGCCCATCGCCGAGATTGTTGTCCTAATACTTCACTTCCATCAAAAATAATCCATGTGCTGGCGCCGTTGGACCGGCCTTGGTTCGGTCTCCAACTTCGAGTAATTCGGCAAAGGAATGAGGGTCGCGTTGCCCGCGCCCCACTTCAACCAACGTTCCCACAATATTGCGGGCCATGTGGCGCAAGAACGCCGTCGCCTCAATTGTAAAGACCAGCAAGTCCCCTGATTGATCCAGCGAGGATCGATAAACCGTTCTCACCGGATGAGGCGCGTCACAACCCGAGGCGCGAAAACAGGAAAAATCATGCTCACCCTCCAGAAAACGGACGGCTTTCTGCATGCGCCGCGCATCCAGGGGATCGTGTAGGTGCCAGGCGTAGTTCACATGAAATGGTGAAGGAGTGGGACGGTTCAAGATGCGGTACTCGTAAGTTCGACTGCGCGCTTTACGACGCGCGTCGAAGGACTCGGGCACGATCTCCACGTCTTTGATGCTGATATCGTCCGGAGTCAAGGCATTGAGACCGCGCCGCAAGCGGTGGAGATCCGGTTCTTGATCGCAGAAAAAATTGACCACCTGCCCTAGCGCATGAACGCCGGCATCGGTTCGCCCAGAACCAGTTACCCGTGTCGGTGCGCCGAAAAACGTCGATACCGCTTGCTCTAACACGGATTGAATCGTCGGCCCGTTGGGTTGCATCTGCCAGCCAAGGTAATTCGTCCCGTCATACTCAACATTGAGTTTGATGTTCATGAAAAACCTATCTAGAAGTGTCTCTTGTCTCGACTACGGAGCAGCAGCAGAAGCGCTACATATAGTCGCGAATTAGAATCTCGGCAATCTGGACGGCGTTGAGAGCTGCGCCTTTGCGCAAATTATCCGCCACGACCCAGAGATTGAGACCGTTGGGAACAGAATCATCCTCGCGAATCCGCCCCACATAGGTGGCATCCTTGCCAACCGCGTCGATGGCCATGGGGTACACGTTATTTTCCGGCTCATCGGCCACGATGACCCCTGGCGCCTCGCGCAAGATGGCTTTGACATCTGCCGCGGTGAGCTTTTTCTCCGTCTCGATGTTCACGGACTCCGAGTGGCTGCAAAAAACCGGAACCCGAACCGTGGTCGCGGTGATGCGCAGCGAGGGTTCGCCGAAAATCTTGCGGGTTTCGTTGATCATCTTTAACTCTTCTTTGGTGTAACCACCGTCCACGAAAGCGTCGATGTGGGGAATACAATTGAAGGCGATCTGATGGGGAAACTTTTCCATTTCTAATTCCCGCCCGTTATAAAGGGCGGTGACTTGCTGGCTGAGTTCGTCCATCGCCTTGCGGCCCGCCCCGGAAACCGATTGATAAGTCGACACCACGACTCGCTTGATGCGCGCCGCATCGTGAATCGGCTTTAGCGCCACGACCATTTGAATGGTCGAACAATTGGGATTGGCAACGATGCCGCGATTTTTGTACTGGGAAATCTGCTTCGGGTTGACTTCGGGCACCACCAACGGGACGTCGGGCTCCATGCGAAAAAAAGCCGTATTATCCACGACCACCGCGCCGGCATTCACCGCGACCGAAGCGAACTTGGAACTTACACTACCCCCTGCGGAGAAGAGCCCGATATCGATCCCATTGAAAGAGTCTTCTGTCAGAACGTCCACCCTGATCTCTTTCCCCTTAAATGAAAGGGATTGTCCGGCCGATCTCTCGGAGGCCAAAAGCCGCAGTTCGCCCACCGGAAATTCGCGCTCCTCCAACACCTCCCGCATCTGCTCGCCGACGGCGCCGGTGGCGCCCACGACTGCAACGTTATAGTTCTCTTTTTTCACTGACTTATCCCTTTGACGCCTCAATCTTTTCTCGGACGAGCCGTCCCATCTCTCTGCAGCCCACAGGGCGACAATCTTTCTCTTGGATATCAAGGGTGCGATAGCCGCTGTTCAAAACCGCTTCGACGGCACCCTCGATCCGGTCCGCCGCTTTGGTCTGGTCCAACGAATGACGCAACAGCATCGCAACTGTCAAAATCGTCGCCAGCGGATTGGCTTTATCCTGGCCTGCGATATCCGGCGCGGTGCCATGAACCGGCTCATACATCCCGACTTTGCCGCCCAGGCTGGCTGAAGGCAGCATGCCGATGGAGCCCGTCAACATCGCCGCTTCGTCGCTTAAAATATCCCCGAACATATTCGTCGTTACCATCACATCGAACTGCTTGGGGTCGCGAATCAACTGCATCGCGCAGTTGTCGACCAGCATATGTTCGAGCTGGACATCGTCGTAACCTTTATCCTTGTGTACCCTAGTGACAACTTTACGCCACAACTCGGTGACCTCGAGCACATTGGCCTTGTCCACCGAAGTGACTTTGCGGCGCCGTTTGCGCGCGGCTTCGAACGCGACCACCGCGATGCGTTCGATCTCGGGCGTGGTGTAAACTTCGGTATTCACCCCTCGCTCTGTACCATCCGGCAGTTTCGTCACGCCCTTGGGCTGTCCGAAATAGATTCCCCCGGTGAGTTCACGCACGACCAGAAGATCAGTCCCCTCCACGACCTCTTTCTTGAGAGTGGAGGCTGACGCCAGAGCCGAAAACAACTTGACCGGACGTAAATTGGCAAACAGCCCAAGCTCTTGACGTAACGTGAGGAGCGCGCGCTCCGGTCGGATGGAATAATCCAAGCCGTCCCACTTCGGTCCTCCCATCGCGCCCAGCAGCACCGCGTTACTCTCTTTAGCGAGCTTCAAAACCGAATCTGTAAGCGGCTTGCCATAGGCGTCGATCGACGCGCCTCCCACCACGCCCTCTTCCAGCTCGACTTTGAAACCATCCAGCTTTGCCGCCTGGTTCAGAACCTCAGTCCCTTCTCGCATCACCTCGGTTCCGATTCCGTCGCCCGGTAAAACTGCAATTTTGTAGTTCATGGCCCCTGTCTCTCCACCAACTGCCGATAGTGTTTTCGACCTTCTAGCTTGTTCAGCGCATTAATGTACGCCAGCGCGCTGGCCATGATGATGTCCGTGTGCGAGCCCTGTCCCGACACCCGAAAGCCGCCGTCCTCAATGATGCACGAAACTTCTCCCTGGGCATCGGTTCCACCCGTGATCGCGCTCACCGTGTAACGAACCAGCTGGGATTGAGAACCGGTGATCTTGGTAATCACTTTGTAACACGCGTCTACGGCGCCGTCGCCCGAGGCGTAATCCATCTTTTCTTGACCGTTGACGCGCATCTTGATCGTTGCCGCAGGGATGCCGTCCGAGCTGGAATTAACGTTGAGATACAAGAGCTCGTAGCGGTCAGGTTGCCCGGGCACCCGGAGAATCTCTTCCCCGACAATCGCTTCGATATCCTCGTCATAGACGTTCTTTTTCTTGTCCGCCAACTCTTTGAAGCGCACGAACGCCCGGTTCATGTCATCCTTGCTCAAGCTGAAGCCCAAGTGCTTCAGCCGTTCATCGAAGGCGTGGCGACCCGAGTGCTTGCCCATCACCAGACGGTTACCGGTAATGCCGACGGACTCCGGGGTCATGATTTCGTAAGTCTGCTTATGCTTGAGCACCCCATCTTGATGAATTCCGGCCTCGTGCGCGAAGGCGTTATCGCCGACGATCGGCTTGTTGATGGCGACTGGAATTCCGGTCACCTGCGAAACCAAGCGTGAAGTCGGGTAGATCTGTTCGGTGGTGATACCGGTATCCAAATCGAGATAGTTCTTCCTGGTTCGAAGCGCCATCACGACCTCTTCGAGGGAGGTATTGCCGGCGCGCTCGCCGATTCCGTTGATCGTGCACTCGATTTGCCTCGCGCCGTTGTGCACCGCGGCCAAAGAATTGGCGACGGCGAGCCCCAAATCGTTGTGACAGTGGGCGCTCCAGATCACCCGATCCCCTCCCGCGGTCCGTTCGATCAGGTTGGCCATCAACGCTCCGAACTCGGACGGGATCGCGTACCCTGTCGTATCCGGAACATTGATCGTTTTGGCACCCGCGCGAATAACTTCCTTGAAAACCTGAATGAGAAAATCCGGGTCGCTGCGCGAGGCATCTTCGGCTGAGAACTCGATATAGTCAATGTGCTTCTTGGCAAAGCTGACCGCCTTTACCGCTGCCTCCAGGACCTGCTCCCGCGACATCCTGAGTTTGTGTTTCAGATGAATATCAGAAGTCGCGATGAACACATGGATGCCGGGATTTTTCGCATGTTCGACCGCTTTTAGCGCTCGGGTGATATCTCCCTCCTGGGATCGAGCGAGGCTCAGGACGCGCGGCCGCTTCACTTCCTTGCATACCCGGGCCACCGACTCGAAGTCACCCTCTGATGACGCCGCAAAGCCAGCCTCAATCACATCGACACCAAGTTTTTCCAGCTGGCGTGCGATGACTACCTTTTGTTCAACCGTCATGCTGGCGCCCGGCGACTGCTCTCCATCCCGCAAAGTCGTATCAAAAATTCTTACGATATTGTCTGCTGCTTGTTCTGACATGGACATCCTCCAATCTTTCCTTATAGGCCTTAGCTTAAAAAAAAACTCCCGCGGCATGGCCGGCGGGAGTGTCACTTCCGAGTCCAGATGGTGAAATCAAATCTTAGCTTCAGCCATCTGCCCTCGTCTCTCCCGTCGGCGTTTGTTCGTGGTCAAACACCATAACAGGGGGCCCGATAAGGTGTATAACAGGAATATCATAAAGAACATAATCTGCGGTTCTGCAATTATGAGTGTAATCAAAATAAAACCGGAAACCAACATCCAGAAGGGATGTTTTTTCCGCAAGTCTGAATTCTTCAAGCTAAAATACGGAAAACTGCTCACCATCAAACCGGCCAGCCCATAAATCACTAATAGCAGTGTGATCCGCTTGTTGGGCGCCCCTTCTCCGCCCAGAAAGTAATACATCAGCACAATGGCCGCGATCATCTCGGCAGCCGCAGGAATGGGCAGCCCGACGAAATGACCTTTGGCGGGACTTGTACTCTGAACATTGAAGCGAGACAACCGCAAGGCGCCGCACACAACGTATGTGCAAGCCGCCAACCAACCCCAGGTTCCCCAAGGCACAAGGGCCCAAAAGTAAACGAGAATCGCCGGCGCCACCCCGAATGAAACGATGTCAGCCAAGGAGTCAAACTCAACACCGAATTGACTGGTGGATCGGGTCAAACGCGCCGCATAACCGTCTAGCCCGTCGAGAATGTTGGCCAATATGATGAAAATCGTCGCCGGCACATAGTCGCCGTTAAAAGTTGAAATGATGGAAAAAAAGCCGCAGATCAAATTGCCCGCCGTAAAGAGACTGGGAATCAGATAGACTCCCTTCCTTAGCTTTTCAGCGGCTACGCGATTACGCAGGGCTACCCGCGGTCGCACCCGCCGGCGCAGCAATCGAACGTTCCTTCCGGTCGGATACTGTTCCGGTTCCGGCGGATTGATTCCACTCATACAAACCTCGCCAATACGGTCTCTCCGCCTTTGACTCTCTGCCCTTCGGTGACTTCGACCTGGCACCCCTCGGGCAGATAGGTATCGGTTCTGGAGCCGAACATGATCATTCCAAATCTCTCACCACGGGCCAATTGATCCCCAGGTTTTGCGTGACAAATAATTCGTCGGGCCATCACACCGGCAATCTGCACCACGCTCAATGTTCTCCCCTTGCTGTCTACGATGCTGAGGGCATTTTGTTCGTTTCGTCGTGAAGCTTCTTCTTTGTAGGCGGCCAAAAACTTCCCCCGCTGATAAGTTACCTTCGTGATCTTACCCTCTACCGGTGTTCTATTGATGTGCACATCGAGTGGCGAAAGAAATATACTCACCCGCGTCGCGTTGTCCGGCAAAGGCGGATCGCCTTTGACTTTTGCAACATTGACTACTTTACCATCGGCCGGTGAAACCACCAAACCTTCACCCGCAGGCGCCTGGCGCTCGGGGTCACGAAAAAATCCCGCAATAGCGATTCCGACTAGCCCCAGAATAACTCCAAGTGGCATCCAGCCCGCCAGAAACGCCAGCAGGGTAAGGATGACCGCAGTGAAAATCAGCGGATACCCTTCCTTCGCGATCCTCATGGAATTTCCGTCCGCGGCAACGGGCTAACATCTCCGCCTTAATTCTTGCTTTTGTCGACCAGCCGATTCTGCGCCAGCCACGGCATCATGTCGCGAAGCCCCGCTCCGACTTTTTCCAAAGGATGGTTCGCTGCTTCTTTTCTAAGCTCCGTGAAATGGGGCATGCCGCAGCGGTATTCGTTGATCCATTCTTCAGCGAACTTCCCGCTCTGGATATCCTTGAGTATAGTTTGCATTCGTTCCCGAACTTCTGGTCCGATGATCCTTTTCCCCCGGGTAAGGTCTCCATATTCGGCGGTATTGCTGATGGAATAGCGCATGTTAGTTAGACCGCCTTCGTAGATAAGATCGACGATCAACTTGACCTCGTGAACACACTCAAAGTAGGCCATCTCCGGCGGATAGCCGGCATTGACCAGGGTTTCGTAACCGGCTTGAATCAACGCTGTCAGCCCGCCACACAAGACCGATTGTTCACCGAACAGGTCGGTTTCGGTCTCATCCTTGAACGTTGTTTCAATAACCGCTGCCCGTGCTCCACCGATCGCGCTAGCATAAGCCAAGCCGACTTTCTTCGTGTTCCCGGACGGATCTTGATGCACAGCCAGAAGGCAAGGTACCCCGCGACCTTTTTCAAACTCACTGCGCACTAGATGGCCAGGGCCTTTCGGCGCAACCATAAAAACGTTGACCCCAGACGGGGGAACAATTCGCTTGAAATGAATGTTAAAACCGTGGCCGAAAGCCAGATAGTTCCCGTTTTGGAGTCCCGGTTTAATCTCTCTTTCGTAGGCTTCGCCTTGAAGCTCGTCAGGCAACAAGGTCATGATGATATCGGCAGATTTGACGGCCTCGGCCGTCTCGGCGACTTTGAGGCCGGCATTTTCGGCTTTTGCCCAGGACTTACTTTCACGTCTCAAACCAACCACGACATCAATTCCTGAGTCACGCAGGTTGTTTGCGTGCGCATGACCTTGGCTGCCGTAGCCAAGAACCGCAACCCTTTTTCCTTTGAGAACACTCAAATCTGCGTCGCGATCGTAATAAACTTGCATGGAATCTCTCCTTAAAACGCGCGGCTCCTATACCTAGGCACTATGCCGCCTGAGCTAGGGTAAGTCAACCGCAAGTCGGCGTAAGACAACGATTTTTGTCAGACGTCAATACCGTTTTTGCCAGATGAGATCGACGCCGTCCGGTCCGACGGTGCTGGTTGAAACGCTGAACCTCCATTCGGAGGTGATCCGATATTCCGCCGATACTTCCTGCCCGTATTTGCCCGAAACATCCTGAGACACTGAAACGTTTGTGATATCAACCCCAAGCTCCTGCAATCCCAAGGCTTGCGAAACCGCTTGTCCAATCTGACCGGCCGCAAAACCGCTGGTGATGCTAATGGCATTTTGCTGCAGCGATGCCTGTTCGCTCTTTTCGAGATTCGAGAGAGTTTTATTAAAAAGCAAGACCGAGAGAATATCCGCTTGATCCAATTGGGGATCACTGGCAAGAGTTAACGTCGGCTTTTCTGCAGTGCCCTTGACCACAGCACTGATCAAATAGTTGCCAGCCCGATACTCCGCCACGATGTCGAGGGATGGGTCGATCTTCTCACCTCCGCCGAACTCTAACCTTCCCCGGGTCAGGGTAAAGCGCCTGCCTTGAAAGCCTACCCAGCCCCGTAGGGTTTCGATCAAGCCTTTCACAGCGGGATTGCCGCCGCTGGCTTTCGTCACCCTCAGGTTGCCGGAAAGCTCAGCGTTGCCGTTCCGATGCCTGATCCAAAGATTATTGGGAATACGAACCTGAATGTCTATGCTGGCACTCCGCCATAGCTCACTGTCGCCTTGACCATTGCTCTCTGGCTTGCCGGCAGACTTTCCGCCAGCAGTTGTCGATATCACGGTAATAGTCGGGTCCCGCTTGACCGGCGTATTACCGCGGTCCAGAAAACTCAGATCGGGACGCAGCTCACCTCTTGGAACTTCGAACTTGCCGGTGATCCGCGGAGCGGCAAATGTGCCGTCAATTTTAGCGGCGCCGTCGACTTCAATCTGATATTGTTGCGTATTTATCGCCGGCCATTGTTTCGCGGCAATGGCAAGGTCAATCCCCTGCGGCACGAATTTCTGTAATGCGATAAAACCGCTGCCGTTCAGCTCACCTTTATTGGCCCGGGCCGATATTTGGCTAATTTTTATCCCGCGGGGTTCCAGCAATCCTTCCGCCGTGACGGAAGAGACCTGAACGCCGAGAGCAGTTGGCGTAAGCTTGCCATCGCGAACGCGTAAGACACCGCTGGCCAAGGGTTGGTTAAGAGACCCGCGGACCTGGAGATCCACCTCGACTTCGCCGCCGATTCCCTGAATGGCTTTGCCGCTGAACGCATTCAAAAAAGCCAGGCTCAAACCTGAAGACTGAATACGGGCGTCGATATTGCCTCCGACCTCCGCACGCCAGCCGTTGTTCCAGCTCACGGTCATCGGAAGAGTTGCGGTTGTGTTTAACGCATGGAGTTGATCCTGCTGAACGGTTGCCTTCACTTCCGCCTTTTGATCTCGGTAACTGCCTGATGCAACCAGACCGGCATAGCTGTAACCGGCGATCTTGGAGTTTTCCAATCTTAACGCGGCGACGACCTGCGGCGCCGCCGCGCTGCCCGCTAGTTGGAGCTGAGCTGAAAGCATTCCGGTGATATCAGGCGCTTCAGGAAAGAAAGCGCGCATTGCTTCGAGGGGCAATTTTTCAACATTCAATCTGAGCGCCTGGTTGCCGGTTAAGGAAAATTGTCCATCCAAAGAGAGCTCGCGTCCGTTATTGCGCATCAACAAACGATCGACGAGAAAATCCTGGTCACGCTGTTCCACCGTGACCGGCTGCGCGAGTCTCCACGTCCCATCCGGCAAATCGAGAGTGAGCCGTGTCACCCGGGCTAGAAGATGCCCCGGCTCGTAGTCCAATCGGGCGACTACCGCGTGGTTCCGGTTTTGCGCGTCTCGCGCCTTCACATCCAGATCGAATACCGTTGGGGTTTGCGGCAGTATCTTGATCACTCCGTCCAAGCTCTGCATTTGATATCCGGCTCGAATATCAGACAGATTGACGTTAAGAGTCCCGAATGGCATGGGGCGCTGACTTGAATAGCCCAAGTCATAGTCGATGGAACCGCTGTGGACGGTAGTCCCGGCAAGGCTTATCGAGCGAACTGTTAATTTACCTTGTGCCTTCAGATCGTTGAGATTGCCTTTCGCTCCACCGATAAGATTGACCGATCCCGAACCCTGCTGGTCCACAAGCGCAAGCCAAGGCGATAGGGTGTTCAGGCGGAGCTGATAGTCGAGCTGGCCTTGTTGCTTGGGATCAGTACCGATATCGCCTTTGACAAAGAAGGTCGCGTCCGTGGCTTTGAGCAGGCCTTGTTCGATCCGAATTCGTTGATTCGCTATGCTTGCAACCAAAGCGCCTTGCTCCAGTTCCACCCCTCCCACCGTGGAGCGTTGCACGTCGATTTTTGCCAAGGTGTTCATTGCCGCAAGCGTCAATCCGGAACCTTTGATCGTGCCCGCTAAATTCAAATTGCCTTTGATCGTTTGGCCCGCTGAAATTTTCTGAATATCGAGCTGGTTTGCTGAAAAACTGAGCTCGTATTGAGGAATATCTCTGAGAGCGATCTGCCCTTGCCAATCGGCGTGTCCGAGCTCACTCGCCAAATGACCGGCCATTTTGGCTTCGCTGCGCGCCAGGCTCGCCTTGAGAGAGACATCCCCAAGATTCCAGGCGGCAACTTCAGCAGACCGAATATTGGCTTCGCCCTGCCCGGCAAGGTTCGCCAGAGAGAATCCGCCGCCGTTGACTTCAATCAGCGCGCTCACGACTCCCCGGAGCTCCTTTCGCTCGAGCAATTTGGCCAGGTTGAGTTGCGAGATTTTTACACTGCCTTGATATAGCGGCAAGTCCCGGGCCACGTCTGTTTGAAAATTACCCGATAAAGAACCCTCCGCTACGGACAGAGAAAAATCCCCTTTCAAGGCGGTGAGTGGTCCGCGGAGATTAGCCGTCCCTGAAACATTGGCTTTGACCGGCCACTGCGGAACAAACTGCGCTATATCCGCCGGAGCCAGTTTATCGATTGACACTTTGGCTGTTGTCTCAAATGTTTTCAGATCGTCAATTTTGCCGGTTAATCTGAGCCCGGAGCTGCCGCTCTCGATGACGAAATCATCGAACTTTAGACTCTCCAACCCGCCCCTATCCTCATAAGCGAGGACACCCCGCACCCGCGCCTCGGGCATGCCCTTTGTCAGCACACGAGAGGAAACCTGCCGCAAGTCGACAGTGGTCAGGTCCGAGCGCATTCCGGCGCTACCTTGCAGATCCAAGCCCGTCAAACGATAGGAGTTGCCGGAAAAACTAACATCGATATCGGCTTTCTGTAATTCGAGGGAACTGATGGAGATGACTAAGCCAGGGGTTTCGGATTGCGGTTCAACCGACGACAATGCTTCAACGATATTCCAAACTCCGTCTCGTCCTTCTTTCAACCACACAAGCGCTTGAGCCGCCTCCAAACGAAGAACTTGAATCCGACCCCAAATAAGAGGAAGCAAAGCATAGTTGACTTTGAGGCGCGGAATCCGAACGATCTCGGCCTCATTGTCAATCAGACGCACATCAATCAAGGTCAGGCTCCCCCAAACCGACCCGTCCAATTTGGCGACGCTGACCTTCCCGTGCATCGAGTCATTGATCGCCGTTACCAATCTCTGCCGCACGAACTCGCGGAAGCCATCGGTATGGGTGTAAAACACCAACCCAACGACCCCCAACACGAGCAAGACCACCAACGCCAATCTGAGCCAGCGGCAAAACCGCCAAAATTTTTCCATGCCCTAAAAGTATGCTCCCACACTGAAATAGATTTGCCAACTTGCTTCGCCGCGCGGCGGCCGCCAGGGAAATCCCAGGTACAGCGCCAGCGGTCCTAGGGGGGTCTGATAGTTGAGACCGAAACCGGAACCAAATTTCAGATCGTTCACCGGCAAATCAAACGATCGAAGCGAGACCTGACCGAAATCGATAAATAGCGCTCCGCCAAGCGGACCCCAGATAGGCCGCCTGAGCTCCACGGACCCTTCAATCAGACTCAGACCTCCAATGGGATTACCTCTGGCGTCTAAAGGACCCAACTTTCTCCGGGCGTATCCCCGCACGCTCTTTTCTCCTCCGGCATAGAAGCGCTCGGAGATCGGCAGATTCTCTTCGGCTCCCAAAGGCTCGGCGAAACCGATCTTCAGCCGGCCTGCGAGGATGGTCTCCCAGCCGAGTAAGTGATACTTCTTCGCCTCTGTCGTAACCTTGTAAAAGCTGTACTGCCCACCCCAAATTTTTCCGGCCTGCCCGAAGCTAAAGCTCACGACCTCGCCCTTGGTTGGATTGAGTGGCCCATCCGAAGTGTTCCACACCAAGCCGAGGGTCGGACCCGACATCATGCCTCGCTCCCGGACACCCCCCAGCGCCTCAATCGCCGCCTCACCGATCTTGTCGAAGCGATCGTATTCTAGCCGGTAGCCGATGAACCCCACCAACTGCGGCGTAAATCCATGCTCCACTCGAGGATAAAACCGCGACGCGTTGAGCACATAGGTATCTTCATCCTCCCTATCTTGCCTGAGACTAAGTATCCCTCGGGTACGCGGGGAAAAAAAATGGGGCTGAACTAAGGTAATCGCCCCGGTGGTAGTAATGGAGGAATATTTGGCCTCGACGGATAAACGTCTTCCGTTGCCAAGCCAGTTGTTATGCTGCCAGCGTAGCTGAGCACGAAATTCGTCCTCAGTCGCATATCCAATCGCTACCCTGATTTCGCGCGGTTCTTTTTCCGAAACCTGCACCTCCATGGGAACTATACTGGGCTTTCCAGAAACCTCCTTGGGCACAATTCTTACCAAACCGAACAAATCGAGAGCCAATATCTTTGCCTGCGATTCAGCGATTTTTGCCGGCGAAAAGATTTCGCCAGGTCGATAAGAAAGTTCTCGCAATACAATTTCAGGATCTACCTTGTCTGTCCCCGAAACCGTCGTTTCTCCGAAGACGCTCAGCGGCCCGGGATCCGCTTGATACCAAACGATGACCTGATTCTGATCGAGGTTGACCTCTGCGCGTCTTTCCGTCGTCACATGAGCGTAGCCATGCTCCAAGAAAAAATTCCGCAGCGTTTCCTCTGCATTGCGGTAGGATTCTTCGACAAAAATCTCACCTTGTTTGAGCGCAAGCTGTGGCGGCGATAATGAAGAACCGTCCGAAATGTCGACATGAACTTCAGATATGATGACTGGCGGGCCCTCGAAAACTTCGATTTTTACTTCCACCTGTCCGCTCTGCGGATCCGCCGTCAGGTCGTAGGTCACGCGAGTTTGGTAATATCCCCTTGCCTCGTAGAAACGTCGGATGCGCTCCAGATCCTCGCGAAAAGTGATTGGATCGAGACTGTTTTCCGCTTCCCAAAACAGATACCAAGGCCGAACTTTGGTAAGCAGCTCGTGTAGGATCTCACTCTCAGAGAATTTTGTATTTCCGGAGATCTCGATTTTTTCAACCCGCCATTGGCGTGCGGCATCCAGTTCCTCGAGCTGAATGCCCAAGACGGGCCGGGCAAGAAATATCCAACCAACTACCAAGAGGGAGAACAAAGATCTGTTAGGTAGTTCTACTAAAAACTTGGTCACGCGTGTCGGGATCTCCCGTCCGGGCGGCAGATCTAAATCTAGGGTGCAATCGACACGTCTTCAAGAGCCGTAGAGAACAAAATTTCTTGTTGGCTTGTGAAACAGCTACTTCCGACTACCGACCAACTTGGGCTTGCGACAATTTCTCGTAGTAGTGCCGGCCTCGGTCGAATCCCTGGCGAAAACTCTCTTTGCGGTAAGCATCCGGATAGTTTTTGCTTAGATACTCTACTGCCTGGTCAAACGATCGACCGCGCACTGGTGGTTCCAATGCCGCCGCGAAGCCTGAACGGTAGGTATACTCCTCGCGGGAGAAATGCTCCGGCTTGGAATAAACAACCGCTTCGGCATCTCTTAAACCGATCCACCATTCTTCCCGCGCAGCGTCTAGAGTCTCGGCACCAGCTTTTTGAAGCTCCGCACGTCCCGCTTCGATTTGATCGTCGTCCTCCGAAAGGCCGATGACGACAGACCGACCCTGTCGAAGTGCATCCTCATAAAAAAAGATCTCGTCCTTTGGTACTCCGATGGACAGAACATTTTCCAGCGCGCTACCCGCCGCTGCTCCCGCGGCGGCACCACCCAATCCGCCGGCCGCGGCCCCGAATGTCACCGCCAAGACCGGACCAATTCCAGGCAAAAGAAGATTAGCGATCAGGGCTCCTGCGCCAAGACCAACCGCTCCCCCAACGACGCTACCAATGGCTTTACCCATGCCCGGCTGTTCTGCGTCCTCCGTTGGCACTGTCTTTTCGACAACGGGGTCAGGTGTGTCTGGTGACAAGATGATTACCTTGTCGCCTTCGAAACCTGCTGCCTTCAATAGATTACCGGCCGCAGTGGCCGCTTGCCGAGTCTTAAAGATGCCGACGACTGTTTTCACAACTATCGCTCCTTTCTGTCATTTAGCCGGATCAGGTCCACGTATTGCTCCCCTTGGGGAGTTTTCGCCACCCGAACTAGAATGAGATCACGTGGACGTAAGGCTTCGATACCGACTTGCTGCTCTCGGCTATATACAAGAGTAGCCGGATCATATTTGATGACGATCACCTTTGCTTCCGTGGTTCGCAGCTGAATTTCATTCTTGATTTTGTCGACCCGTTCTACGGTACCGATAACTTCAGTCTTCGCACTGTCGCGCACATCCGGGATTCGCTCAACTGGCGGGGTCGGCTGAACTGGCGGGGTGCGCTCAACTTCCCTTCTGTCCACATCCGGCTGTGGCGGGACCACGATACTGCCACAACCGACAGCGGTGAAAATAGTAATCAGCAAGACCAGCCTATAGCCGTAAGTTACTTCCGGAGTCCGTGACATAAAATCTACTAAAGCATCGCTTAAGTAATAATATTTGACTCGAGAAGCACTAATAAATCGTGTTTGCTAGCCACCGTGGGGACGAGGGCCGGTACAATTTTTCGCGTGTTCACGCAACTGGTCCTCAGAGCTAAACGAGCGGCCACAGCTATGACACTTGAACTGGTTAGGTTGCTCTGTTATAACCTCGCCTCTTTGGGCGGGTACGTTTTCCGATGGCACGCCCTCGTAATGCGCAAGGCCTATGCCATTTTCTTTCTTTCGATAAAATGAAGATTGAAAAAGAGTTTCCGCAATCTTAAAGAATCTTGCCTAGCTCGCTGATAGGAATTTGCCTACAAACACTGCGAAGAAAACTCACAACCCGGCTGCTCCATACACACTACATGAAATTGAACCGCGACTCGGCTTGACTATTTCTGTTTGATCGGGACTAAATCGCGCGGTTCTTGGGACACAAGGCGAGAGCCTGCACAGGAGGTCAAGATGTCAAAGTCAAAAGTTTACAGCCTGATAATCTTTCTCATGGTCAGCTTCACGTCGGCGACTATCTGCGCACAAGAGAGTTTGCTCGTGAGCTATGCTGGTTTCGGCGGCTTTCAAGCACCTGCCTGGGCTGCGAAGGATCTGGGGCTCTTTACCAAGTACGGCTTGACTACCGAGTTGGTCATGATTCCAGGATCGGCCCGCGGAACGCAGGCGTTATTGGGTGGAAGCACCCACTTCGGACAGATCGACGGTACCGCCTTGATCTCAGCCATCAACCAGGGAGCCGATCTCGTGCTGATTGCGGCCTCACTTAACAAATTTCCCTTCAGCCTCGTGGCGCAAAAGAATATCACCAAGCCCGCAGATCTTGTCGGCAAAAAAGTCGGCATCGTCGCCCTTGGCGGCGCCCACGAAGTTTCTATGGTCCTGGCACTCAAAGAATGGAACATCCCGCGGCAATCCGTAACTTTGCTCACCAGCGGTCCGGCTGCCAACCGTCTAGTCGCCCTCTCAAGCGGTGCCCTTGATGCAACCTTACTAGCGCCACCGGAAACAGGAGAGGCCGCTCGCATGGGCTTGCCCACCATCGCTCACATGACCGATCTTAAAGCTGCCGCCTTCCCCATGAACGTCATCGCCACGCGCCGCTCCTTTCTCGACAAGAACCGTGACGTCGTCAAGCGCTTTTTGCAGGCCTACAGCGAGGCGACCTACCAGTTCATCACCAACAAAGAGATGGCCCTGGCCATCTATTACCAGCGGATGAAACAGAGAAACCCTGCCGTTGTCGAAGAAACTTATCAATATTTCGCTCCATCTTTTTCTTTTCCACCAAGGGTTTCGCACGAAGGCATGCGGGTAGCAATCGACATGATTACCCAGCGCAACCCCGGAACCAAGCTTGATACAAACGTGGAGAGGTACGTGGATGAAAGGGTGCTCGACGAACTAGAAAGGGAAGGACTCTTTAAAAAGATCAGCGGCAAGAGCTAAAAGCGGTCTCTAGATCGTCACTCGGAAGCTTTTTCAATGTCCTTTTCATCGAAGATTTGCAGGACTTCGTCTGGAAACTTGACTTCGTAAACTGTCTTGCCCTTCGGATTCAAAGCTCTCGCTGCTCGGTTGGGAAGCTCTCCGACATAGACACCGTCATTGATCTGTCCTCGTAAGGCTCGATTCTCTCTGCTGACGACAACGTCGCCTTTTCTGTACACGAAAAGAAGCGAAAAACTCTCGTCCAGCCGCGGGTCGTCTATTTTCACGGTTTCCACGAAACTCATCATGGCTCCTTTCTGCGTTTTTTCAAGGCCGTTCAACCGTGGACTAAAAAACCTCCACAAGGCCGAGCCTTTTTTTGAGTTTTTTTCACCTATCATGCAGGAGAATTCATACAGAACTTTTCGAAGTGATCTCGGGAGACACCTGAATGTGGGCCGATGGGATAGCGATATTCCATCATGCTTTCGTGGCATACGTCTTGCGAGAAAAATCGCGTTTTTTCCACCGTCGTAACGCACAAAACGACACGCCGTTAAGAAGGCATCAAATCATGGCAAAAAAGGCGAAAGCTGTTCCGCGTGGCTATCGAACGGTGACACCTTACTTGATCATCAAGGATGCAGCGAGTGCAATCGATTACTACAAACAGGCTTTCAAGGCGAAGGTATTAATGTGTTTATCCGAACCCAATGGCAAGGTAGGACATGCCGAAATCAAGATCGGCGATTCTCGAATCATGCTGGCCGATGAATATCCAGAGACGGGCTCGCGTGGACCACAATCGTTCGGCGGATCACCGGTGAGTATCCTTCTCTACGTGGAGGATTGCGATGACATATTCAACCGAGCCATCGCCCGGGGCGGCAAGATCGTCAAACCAATGAGCGATCAGTTTTACGGTGATCGCGCCGGAACTCTAGAGGATCCATTCGGACACACTTGGACAATTGCCACGCACAAGGAAGACCTCACGTCCGAAGAGATATTGCAACGTGCCGCTGGCAGATCCGACTAGAGCAATCTCTCAGGAACAAAATTTTATATCTGTTAGAGTAACTCACTCCGTGCCAGTGGCTCGCCTTTGGAAACTCCCAAAGCTCTTCGGCAAATTTCGTCAACTTGCTTTTGAGCACCACGTTGCAAAAAGAAATCGCAGGAGGACTCTTGGCACGGACGTTGCCTTTGATCGTCAAGCCCGGTAAAGCGGTAAAAAGGATAGCTAGCAAGATGGCGATTTTAAACGTTTGACCGCGCGTTTAGTGTCCGGGAAGCACAAAATGGTTGTCCGACGGACCCAAATTTATACATTTTTGCTCTTCCTAGTGGCCGCTTTGCAATCGAGCTGCAGAACAGGTCCGGTTGCTCCGACACCGCAACCTGCTTCCGAAGCCGAACAAGCGAAACCCGCTGGTAAAGGGGCCGCGTCGAGCGAATCGGAGTCAACTAAAATCGACAAGGAGCGCAATCAGGGTCCCAAGCCTACAACTGCAGTCAAACCTGCCGAACGCTTGCCCGAATCCATTATCGGTGCGCCGGGTAAAGAATTGGCTTCGCCTAAAATTGCTTACGATACAGTACTGGTTGAAAGAGCGGCCCACGCATCGAACCCAGCGGGCTGGCAATACCGCAAAGATCGACAAAGTCAGATCGTCGGTTTTGAGTTTTCCAACCGCGGCGGCAACCGGATACTTCCTCCCCGTTACGACATCGGCAAGAATTTACTCTTCACCAGGGATTTCCAGTTTCGCTTTGACGACCGTGCTAGGCAGGATATTCAGCTATTCATCTCAGATTGGGCACCCTCCCGCGACAAACAGTTTAGACTCAGCGAGATCATGAACAGCGTCTTCCATTTTTTTCCAAGAAATTATCTCCCGGCAA
>Ga0081455_10000244_pt1 | contig 70746 bp, 71 predicted proteins | sample TabmetS3T2R1_FD_70207 | JGI IMG/M metagenome (GOLD analysis project Ga0081455, IMG submission 70207) | Tabebuia heterophylla rhizosphere microbial communities from the University of Puerto Rico - S3T2R1 | ecosystem: Host-associated > Plants > Roots > Rhizosphere ...
TCATCAACGCCTACAACTACGGCCGTCGGCTGAAGACCCTGCGCGGCCTCACGCCATACGAATACATCTGCAAATGCTGGACAACCGAAGCCGAACGCTTCAGCCTAAATCCGCACCATCAAATGCCGGGACCAAACACCTAACCCCTCATTCAAGTGCAACCAGCTAGCGTTCAAAAGTAGTCACGATCTAGATCCATTGAACGTTTGTTGGACAGTGTATCACAGTTATTTTCTCCGAGCTCATCCGGGGTCGTCGAGGAAGCCAAACCCTTACGGCATCACCTTGCTCCTGGCGGCTCAGGTTCAGGCAATACGTCCATGGCCGTTGTAGCCGGCGTACCCCTCTTAGAAGCTTCAAGTCGCGTTTTGAGATTGGTAGGGAGTCCTGCTCGCCCTCGGAGCCGATTGACACTACTGGGGCTCCACGCGGTACGCTGACACTGCGTATTGGAAATGCCTCGACGGTGACCGGTGCCGTACTACCCCAAAAGCAAACCACATTTGTGATGCGCCACATTATACGGATTCCAACTGCGGCACCGAACAACAAGCCAATGGCGCAAAGCGCGATGAGAGACGCGCGTTTACGTGTGCGGCCATGAGTGAGCGGCTTCATTACTTCGCCGTCCGCTATCATGTATCCAATTTGAAGGCCAGCAACGGATCCAATAATAGTTACGGACCACCAAACTACATTTGATACTGGTGTTACCAGAATGGTATTGGCGAGATTAAGATCAAGAACGAACCAGACAAAAGCAAGCGCCGCTATCCATGACGCACTTCTGCGTCTCACCTTCGACAGGTTAAGCGCGTCGGGTGTTTCCTCTGGATGCATAAAATACTTGTAGGGTCGCAGAGTTAAGATCCGGTAGTCGCCTTCAGAGCGCAGCTTTGGCATGCGAATGGCAGCTTTTAATGATTCCGCGCGTAAACCTGTCCGACTGCCAACCGTCCATAGCTGTCAGCCAGCCCTGGATCGGGCTGCGCCCGTCCGACGACAGGTGCGCTCGATCCTTTCCACGGGTAGCTTCAATGTCGCGAGACATGGGCCCCAGCCTTCGCTGGGGTGACGGTGGAAGTTAGGCCTGCGCGACTTGCGGTTTTGTGGAAAGCCTGGGTCTATTCGCCGGCGCCGGGGATAGCCTGCCGCCGCTGAGCAGGGTGGCGGCGGCAGGCGACACGGCATTGAGCGCGCTGCCCAGCAGCACGGTCGCGCCGAGTACGAGCGCGGGCTGGGCGAGCAGGAAGGCCGGCCAGAGCGGCGAACCCATCGTGCCGGTCCACTGGCCGATGAAGGGGCCGCCGAGCCAGATCATCACCAGATGCGAGCAGAACATCAGGAAGACATAGGGCTCGAAGCGCAGCAGCCATTGGCCGAAGCGGGTATCGGCGAGGCGCCAGGCGATCGACCAGAAGAAGAGCGCGGTCGTGAAGCGCATCAGAAGATCGACCGACAGCAGGAGGGTCGGGTCCTCGACGCCGAGCGCCTTGCCGGCCGTTTCCAGCCAAACCAGCGTGGTGGCGAGAACGGCATAGGCGCCGGCAACGAGGACGATCGGCCGCGAGGCCATCCAGGCGGCGAGATCGTGCCGCCGCGCGACGATGCCGACGATGAAGAAGAGCAGGATCGAGGGCCGCAGCAGGAGGACGAGCGAAAGACCCGAGATCGTCCAGCCGATGGCGAGCGCCGCGATAATGGCGAGCGCCCAATTGGGCAGCCGCACGAGCAGAGGCGCGGCCAGCATGCAGACGAACAGATCGCGCAGGAACGACATCTGGACATTGATGTCGTTGGGCGACGCCAGACAGAGCAGCTCGTCGATCGTCCACCACAAGCTCGTGGGCAGCGGCGCCTCGATCCAGCCGAGCCAGGCCGCGCCCGACACCAGCATGATCGCGATCGCATTCCACAACACCATCGGCGCCAGGATCACGCGGGCCTTGCCGCCGAGGAAGCCGGGCCAGCTCCGCTTGCCGAGCGAGGCGGCGACGAGCCAGCCCGAGATGATGCTGAGCAGCGGCACCGAGCTGCGGCCGAGCAGCTCGATCAGCGACCAGCGCAGCATGCCCTGCGGCGTTTCGTCGAGCGTGATGAGATCGCTGCCGACCAGACCCGTCCATGCGTGGACGTAGACGATGCCGAGGATGCACAGGACGCGCGAGATGCCGATCGCCGAGGAAAGCTGGGAAGGCGGCTGCGATCGGTTCGAAACGGGCATGGGCGCGCGCGGCTCTTCCTAAAAAATGTTGCTGTTTCAGCTCCAAGATGAACCTTGGCTGTCAGAGCCCTGTCCTCAACCGGCAGGATCGAGGGACCGTTGCCGGAGAGCGGCGGCCTGAAAGAAAGTCTTAGAAAAATCGTGCGATCCGAGCGATTATGGTGTTCGAAAAGAGCGGATCGGCATGAGACCAGCCTTGGCCGGCCTATTGATGCTTGTCGCGGCAACCGGTCGTTCGGGGGCCTGGGCCAAGGATTTGCCGGCGCCCGGCCGCTTCGAAGCCGAGCTGAGGGCGCTGGCGGATTATGACCGCAGCTTAGGAGGCGAATCCGTCGGGACGCTGTTCATCGGCAGCTCAAGCATCAGGCTCTGGGACGTAAAAACCGAGTTCGCGGCCTATCGCCCGCTGAATCACGGTTTCGGGGGCGCAACCGTACTCGATGTCATCGCCAACTATGCCCTGCTGACCGCGCATTATGCGCCCGAGACGATCATCGTCTATGTCGGCGAGAACGACATCGTCCAGGGCCGCGCGACCGAGGCGGTGGCTGCGGACGTGATCGCGCTGCTCGCGCGGCTGCGGGACGACTTCCCGGCGGCGCGGATCCTCTATCTTTCGATGAAATCGAGCCCCGCGCGGTGGGCGCGGCGATCGGCGTTCGAGCAAGCCAACCGCCATATCCGCGAGCAAAGCGAGAGCAGCCGCGATTTCGACTATATCGACGTGTCGGGAACCCTGTTGCGATCCGACGAGGCGCCCGATCCCGATTGCTTCAGTCCGGACGGCATCCATCTGAACATGGTCGGCTACCGCCGCTGGCGGCAGATCATCGGCGGCTATTTGCCCAATCGGGGCGAAGGAACAGCCGCCGGGCCCGTTCCCGAAATCGCGGCGGCGGCAAGTCGGGCCGTCCAAAGCGCCGTCCTTCCGATCACGACGGCCGCAGCGACCCGCTGAACATTCAGCGCCATTTTCGCCTGGCATCATCGTCCTCGGCGCGCGCCTCGACCCAGCGGGCAGAGCCGTCGGCCCATTCCTCCCGTTTCCAGAAGGGCGCGTCGGTCTTGAGCCAGTCGATCAGGAAGGCGCAGGATTCGAGCGCCGCGGCACGGTGCGACGAGGCGGTGCCGACGAAGACGATGCGATCGCCCGGAATCATCCGGCCATGCCGGTGAATCAGGATCAGGCCGGTCAGCGGCCAGCGCGCGGCCGCTTCGTCGGCGATGGCACGCAGGGCGGGACCGGTCATCACCGGATAATGTTCGAGCGTCATCGCGCCGAGGCCGTCATCGCCACGGACCAGCCCGGTGAAGCTCGCGACCGCGCCGACCTCGAGCGCCTCGAGCCGGGCAAGCTCGGCGCCCGGATCGAAATCCTCCGGCTGGACGCGGACCTCGATCATCCGCCCGTCACCGGTGGAAAGATCGCGATCTCGCGCGCTCCGGCGATGGTCGTGTCGAGCGGGACGAATCGCTGATCGACCGCGGCGCGCAAACGTACGCGATCGGCGAAAGCGGCGGCATGAGCGGCCGACGAAGCCGCCAGCCAATCGAGCAGATCGGCCACGGTGGCAACCGATGCGGGCGGATCGACCGTTTCGCCGTCGCGGCCGACCGCCTCGCGCACCCAGGCGAAATAGAGGAGATCGATCGCCACCGGATCAATCCATGTGCCGGATGCCGGCGCGCAGATAATCCCAGCCGGTGACCAGGGTCAACGCCGCCGCCGCCCACAGGCTGAACAGGCCGAGCTGGTGCACGAAGGGCCAGCCGGGCAGCGCTCCGGCGAGGATGAGGCCGCCGAGCGAGACAAGCTGGAACGTGGTCTTCCACTTGGCGAGCTGGCTGACCGGCATCGAGACGCGCAGTTCGGCGAGGAACTCGCGTAAGCCCGACACCGCGATCTCGCGCAGGAGGATGATCAGCGCGGCGATCACGGCCGATCCCCCGATATCGCCGGTCACGATCAGCATCACGATCACGGCGGCGACCATGATCTTGTCGGCGATCGGATCAAGGAAGATGCCGAGTTTCGAGACGGTGCCCTGCGCGCGCGCCAGATAGCCGTCGAAATAGTCCGTCACGCCCATCAGCACGTAGAGCGCGAAGCACAGCACATAATCGAACGGCATCGGATGCCAAAGGAGCAGCACCAGGATCGGCACGGCGAAGATGCGCGACAGGGTCAATATGTTCGGCAGCGTCAGCATTCGGCCCAAACCTAGCCCAGGATCTTGCACGGTTCGAAAAAAATTTCTGAAACCTCTCCGCACATGCCTTGAAGCCAGATGAACCTGACCTAAATGCTCGCTGGCACTCATCCTTGGAGAGTGCTAACGGCATTTCGTTGAATCGCTCTGGGCCGTCGCTCCGGCGGGGGGTCTTTAAGGGCACAAGCTTGAGAAGGAAAGGGTGAACATATGGGTTTCCGTCCATTGCACGATCGCGTGCTCGTTCGCCGCGTTGAAGCCGAAGAGAAGACGGCTGGCGGCATCATCATCCCCGATACGGCCAAGGAAAAGCCGCAGGAAGGCGAAGTCGTCGCCGCCGGCGCGGGCGCCAAGAGCGAAGACGGCAAGATCACGCCGCTCGACGTCAAGGCGGGCGATCGCATCCTGTTCGGCAAATGGTCGGGCACCGAGGTCAAGATCGACGGGGAAGACCTGCTGATCATGAAGGAATCGGACATTCTGGGTATTGTTGGCTGAGCCGATCCCTCCGCGCTCGGGCTGAGCCTGTCGAAGCCTGAACCACCCTTCGACAAGCTCAGGGTGAGCGCGGTCAACGAAATTCAAAGGAAGGAACATCAAAATGGCAGCGAAGGACGTAAAGTTTTCGCGTGACGCCCGTGAGCGCATCCTGCGCGGCGTCGACATCCTCGCCGACGCGGTGAAGGTGACCCTCGGCCCCAAGGGCCGCAACGTCGTGATCGACAAAAGCTTCGGCGCGCCGCGCATCACCAAGGACGGCGTCACCGTCGCCAAGGAAATCGAGCTCAAGGACAAGTTCGAGAACATGGGCGCGCAGATGGTCCGCGAAGTCGCTTCGAAGACCAACGACATCGCCGGCGATGGCACCACCACCGCGACCGTGCTCGCCCAGGCGATCGTCCGCGAGGGCATGAAGTCGGTGGCCGCCGGCATGAACCCGATGGACCTGAAGCGCGGCATCGACCTCGCCGTCACCAAGGTCGTCGATGATCTCAAGGCCCGCTCGAAGCCGGTTTCCGGCACCAACGAGATCGCTCAGGTCGGCATCATCTCGGCCAATGGCGACACCATCGTCGGCGAGAAGATCGCCGAGGCGATGGAGAAGGTCGGCAAGGAAGGCGTGATCACCGTCGAGGAAGCCAAGGGCCTCGATTTCGAGCTGGACGTCGTCGAAGGCATGCAGTTCGACCGCGGCTATCTCTCGCCCTACTTCATCACCAACCCGGAGAAGATGCAGGTCGAGCTTCAGGATCCCTACATCCTGATCAACGAGAAGAAGCTCTCGAACCTGCAGGCGATCCTGCCGGTGCTCGAAGCGGTCGTCCAGAGCGGCCGTCCGCTTCTGATCATCGCCGAGGACGTAGAGGGCGAGGCGCTCGCCACGCTCGTCGTCAACAAGCTGCGCGGCGGCCTCAAGGTCGCGGCCGTCAAGGCGCCGGGCTTCGGCGATCGCCGCAAGGCGATGCTCGAGGACATCGCGATCCTGACCAACGGCCAGATGATCAGCGAGGATCTCGGCATCAAGCTCGAGAACGTCAACCTCACCATGCTCGGCCAGGCCAAGCGCGTCACCATCGACAAGGACAACACCACCATCGTCGATGGCGCGGGTGAAGGCGATGCGATCAAGGGCCGCGTCGAGCAGATCCGTTCGCAGATCGAAGTCACCACCAGCGACTATGACCGCGAGAAGCTCCAGGAGCGTCTCGCCAAGCTCGCGGGCGGCGTGGCCGTGATCAAGGTCGGCGGCGCCTCGGAAGTCGAGGTGAAGGAGCGCAAGGATCGCGTCGACGACGCTCTCCACGCGACCCGCGCGGCTGTCGAAGAGGGCATCGTCCCCGGCGGCGGCACCGCTCTCCTCTACGCCATCAAGGCGCTCGACGGCCTGAAGGGCGCCAATGACGACCAGACTCGCGGCATCGACATCATCCGCAAGGCGCTGCAGGCGCCGGTTCGCCAGATCGCGCAGAACGCCGGTCACGACGGTGCGGTGGTTGCCGGCAAGCTGGTCGACGGCAACGACGTCAACCTCGGCTTCAACGCCCAGACCGAAGTCTATGAGAACCTCGTCCAGGCTGGCGTGATCGACCCGACCAAGGTCGTCCGCGCGGCGCTCCAGGACGCGGCCTCGGTCGCCGGCCTGCTCATCACCACCGAAGCGACGGTGGCCGAGCTGCCCGACGACAAGCCCGCGATGCCGATGCCCGGTGGCGGCATGGGCGGCATGGGCGGCATGGACTTCTAAGTCCGCGCCGACCGTTCATGGATGGGGCCGGGAGAGCGATCTCCCGGCCCTTTTCTTTTGTGCAAGGTGATCGGATCAATGGACGTTGAGCACGCCATTCATTCGGATTGGCCGCGCCATGTTGAAATAGTTGGGCGAGGTCCTCATCACGTTGCGGTGAATTTCCTCGAACTGCTCCGGCATGCCGTCGCCCGAGATCGAGACAACATAGTCGACCGTGTCATAGCCGGGCGGAACCGAGTCATCGAGGCCAAGGAAGCCGCGTAGATCGAGCTGGCCTGTGGTCCGGATCGCGAGGCTGTCAAGCGTGATGCCCATCGTGGCCGCGCCGGCGACATAGCCCACCGTCATGCAAGCGTTTACTGCTGACATCAGCAGCTCCTGCGGATTGGGCGCCTTGTTCTCGCCGAGCAGTTCAAGCGGTTCGTCGGCAACGATCTCGAAATGACGCTCGACCTTCTGACCGGCGATTTCATAGCCGGATACGGTGCTCCTGCTGCCGGTCTGCCCGGTCCATTGCGTCACTACCGAGAAGCGCACCAGCGCCTGCGCAGCATCATCGTTGATCGCCTCCACGACCGTGCCGAGCGCATCGAGATCAATGCCATTGACAACGTTGCGGGTCATTAAGTCCATCATGATTTTCTCCTGTTCATTGGGTTCGATACGCTGCCATGGGGGAAGCAGCGCTGGCTGGCAGATAGTCGGGCCGTTGCGGAGCTGATATAACCGTGCCGCCGGAAAGCTTGATCAAGCGACCGGCGGCAGTGGCGGAGCGTGACCTGTGGAGATTCTCGACGAAATGCTGTCGTCGCTGCGTCTGTCGGGCGGCCTGTTTCTCGACGGCGAATTCAGCGCGCCCTGGTCTGTGCTCTCGCACATCACGCCCGAAGATTGCGCGAAGTTCTTCCCCGTGCCGGAGCATGTCATCGGCTATCATTTCGTGCGCTCGGGCAGCCTGACCTGTCGGATCGGCGACGGCACGCCGATAACCGTAAAGGCAGGCGAGATCGTGTTGCTGCCGCGCAATGAGCCGCATATCCTGGACGGACCGGTGCCGACCCGGACAGTCAGCGCGCGCGAATTGTTGGGGCCACCCGAGCCTGACGGGCTCTATCATCTGCGCTGGGGCGGTGGCGGGGCGCTAACGACGGTCTATTGCGGCTATCTTGGAACCGTAGAGGCGGATCATACGCTGCTGCAGAACCTGCCCAGCATCATGACCGTCGGCGTATCCGATCTGCCGGATCAGGACTGGCTCGTCCGCGTGCTCGATTTCGCAGCCGGCGGGCTCAGCTACAATTCGCCGGAAATGGTCGGAAAACTTGCGGAAGGATTATTTTCCGAAGCCGTGCGCCGTTATGTCAGCGCCATGCCCGCCGAGGAGAGCGGCTGGCTCGCGGGCCTGCGCGATCCGGCGGTAGGCAAGGCGCTGTCGCTCATCCATCGCCGTTACGTCGAAACCTGGACACTGGAGCAACTGGCGCATGAGGCCGGCACGTCCAAAACGGTGCTGGTGGACCGTTTCCGCGAACTGGTGGGCGATTCCCCGATGCAATATTGCGCTCGCTGGCGCATGCGGATGGCCGCGCAGATGCTCCGCAGCAATCGCCACAATGCCTGCAGCGTAGCCTATTCGGTCGGCTTCAATTCAGAAGCTGCGTTCAGCCGGGCCTTCAAGCGCGAATATGGCGTGCCGCCCGGCGCCTGGCAGCGCGAGCATGTGCACTGAGCACCGGGAAATTTTGTACGGTCCAGCGATTCACATCAGCACCTGACTGCCCTAGACAGAGACGATGACCGCATCGCCAGTCCTCGGCATCGAACGCTCGATCCTCGGCCAGCCGTGGCGCTGGCGGGGGACAGCGGCGGACGGCCGGGACGGCGGGTTCGAGCCGGATGATCTGGTGGCGCAGCTCCTGCTCGCACGGGGCGTCGCGCGTGAGGCGGTCGAGATGAACCGGGCGCCGACCTTGCGCGGGTTCATGCCCGATCCCTCGATCTTCCGCGACATGGACCGCGCCGCCGAGCGGCTGGCCGAGGCCGTGCTGGCACGCGAGACGATCACGATCTTCGGCGATTACGACGTCGACGGGGCGACCTCGGCCGCGCTGCTGATCCGGCTGCTGCGCGAGCTTGGCTGCGAGGCCCGGGCTTACATCCCCGATCGGCTGATGGAAGGATACGGCCCCTCGGGCGAGGCGCTGGTGCGGATCGCCGAGGGTGGCAGCACGCTGATCGTCACGGTCGATTGCGGCGCGCAGGCATTCGAGGCACTCGCGATGGCGCGCAAGGCCGGGGTGGACGTGATCGTGATCGATCACCACAAATGCGCCGCCGCGCTGCCCGAGGCCTATGCGCTGGTCAATCCCAACCGTCTTGACGAGGACGAGCAAGGCGCGGCGCATGGCCATCTCGCGGCGGTGGGCGTCGCCTTCCTGCTGGGGGCCGCGCTGATGCGCGTGCTGCGCCAGCGCGGCTATTTCGCTGATCATTCCGAACCGAAGCTGATCCCCCTGCTCGATCTGGTCGCGCTCGGCACCGTCGCCGACGTCGCGCAATTGCGCGGGCTCAACCGCGCCTTCGTGACCCAGGGCCTCAAGGTTATGGCCGGACGGGGCAATATCGGGCTGGCGGCATTGACCGAGGCCGCGCGGCTGGCGAACGCACCCACCTGCACCGATCTCGGCTTCGCGTTGGGCCCGCGCATCAACGCCGGGGGCCGGGTGGGCAAGTCCGATCTGGGCGTGCGGCTGTTGACGACGCGCGATCCCGAAGAGGCGCGCGCGATCGCGACCGAACTCGACCGGCTCAACGAGGAGCGCCGCGCGATCGAAGCCGCCGTCACCGAAGCCGCCGAGGAGCAGGCGCGGCATCAGGGCAACCGCTCGGTCGCAGTGGTGGCCGGCGAAGGGTGGCATCCCGGCGTGATCGGCATCGTCGCCGGACGGCTGAAGGAAAGGCTGGGCAAGCCCGCGCTCGTTGTCGCGCTCGACAAGGACGGCACCGGCAAGGGATCGGGACGATCGATCAGCGGCGTCGATCTCGGCGCGGCAGTGCTCGCCGCCAAGGATCTCGGCATGCTGATCGCTGGCGGCGGACACGCCATGGCGGCGGGGCTGACGATCGACGGCGACCGGCTGGCGGCGTTCGGCGACTGGATCGACGAACGGCTCGCGGCGGACGTCGCGCGCGCGCGGGAAGACCGCGCACTGCTGCTCGATGCGGTGCTCGCGCCCGGCGGCGTCAGCCCGACGCTGGTCGAGGCGCTGGATGCGGGTGGCCCCTATGGTGCCGGCTGGCCCGCACCCCGCGTTGCCGCCGGTCCCGTCCGGATCATCAAAGCGGATATCGTCGGCTCGGGCCATGTCCGCGCGATCGTCGCGGGGGCGGATGGGCGCTCGATCAAGACCATCGCCTTCCGCCAGGGCGACAGCGCGTTGGGTCAGGCGCTGCTCGGCGCCGGATCGACACGGCGCCTATGGATCGCCGGACGCGCGCGTATCGACGGCTGGAACGGCAACCGCACCGCCGAACTGCATGTGGAGGACGCGGCCTGGGCGGACTGAACAAGCCGGGCGCCTTGACCCCCGCGCCCTCCTCGCCTAAGCCCCGCCCGCAGCCGCGCTGGCCCCATCGTCTAGCGGTCTAGGACGTCGCCCTTTCACGGCGAAAACACGGGTTCGAGTCCCGTTGGGGTCACCAATGAGCATCATGCAGCAAGCCTGTGAGCATCGTTGGCCACTATTCCGGCTACCTCCCGAAATAGGATGTGATGATCAGGAAGATGGCGAAAGCCACCACGGCGATGAGGATGAAGTTCGGTTGCCGCTCATGCACCCGAACCGGGTAAACTTCGCTATCGCGCGCGGAACGCGCGTTATTGCCGTCATAACCATCAGACATCAACGAACCCTTTTGTAGCTAACCCGATTTCGTCCCAAGCAGCGCCTATCGGCGGCGATGTCCCCGTTTTCTTTCAATGGTCTGGCTCGGAACATGCCGCCCGGAGACGCCCCAGCAAAGCCTCCGTTCCCGCCAGCGCACGGAATCGGGATGCGGCGAGCCCTTTCGACGATGGTTAGAGGGCTGGTATGACTTTCGTTATATCGTTGAAATATCGGTATTTGTTTCGGCCTCGGGATGAATCCCGCTCAAATGCGACAGCGAATTACGTCGATGGCGTTCCTGAGGCGCGGCACCGCGCCGATCATGCCGCGTTTTTGGTGAGAAGTCGCGCGGCCGCCTGAAGCAGCTCGGCATTGCGAAACGGCTTGCGGAGGAGATTGACGTCAACCCCCGTCACCGCCGTCAGGGTCGCGCTTTCGGCAAAACCGCTGACGATCAGCACCGGCAACCTGGCGTCCCTGTCGCGGGCGCGGCGCGCCACTTCGGCGCCGTTGATGCCGGGCATCGCGAAATCGACAACCACCAGATCGGGCCTTTCGGGCTCGATCAGCGCGAGGCCGGCCTCGCCGTTCGGCGCGGTGACGATACGCGCCCCGGCATCGCCCAACGCATCCGCCATCACCTCGCGAACGCGCTCGTCATCGTCGATCACGAGGATGGTTCGGCCGTCAAAACCGATGGCACCACGGCTCATTTCCTCCCGGCCCGGCTCGTTCACCGCAGACCGTGTCGGCGCGCGGCGAAGCAGCAGACGCACCGTCGTGCCTGTTCCCGGAGCCGAATCGATAATCATGGCGCCGCCGGATTGCTTCATCACGCCAAATGCCATGCTGAGCCCGAGACCGGTGCCCTCGCCCACGGCCTTGGTGGTGAAGAAGGGCTCAAGCGCGCGCTCCAGCACCTCCGGGGTCATGCCCGTGCCCGTATCGCTGATCGCGATTTCCACATAATCCCCGTCCGGCAGTTCGGGGTGGACCTTGCCGGAGCGCGAAGCGGTGACGATGCGCAGGCGACCGCCCTCCGGCATCGCGTCGCGAGCGTTGATCGCCAGGTTGAGAATCGCCAATTCGAGTTGCGTCGGATCAGCCATCACAAAAGCATCGGGCGTTTGCGGCGCCAGCTCGAGGTTGATCATCGGACCGATCGAGCGCTGCACCAATTCCGACATGCCCTCGATCAGCGGCGCGACGGAAGTGGGCGCCAGCGCTAGCTGCTGGACCCTGGAAAAGGCGAGCAACCGGCCGGTAAGCGACCTGCCGCTGTCGACGGCGCGGAGCGCGTTCTGGCTCCACCGCATTACCCGAACCTTGTCGTCCGGCCGGTTTACGATCAGATCGAGGCTGCCCGCGATTGCCTGAAGCAGATTGTTGAAATCGTGAGCGATGCCGCCGGTGAGCTGGCCCACGGCCTCAAGCTTCTGCGACTGGACCAGCGCCGCTTCCGCGCGCTCGCGCTGACGGCTCTGCTCCTGAAGTTCGACGATAGCCTCATCGCGCTCGCGCACCATACGTTCGAGGTCCGCGTTGACGGCGCGCAGATTGGCCGGAGACGGCAGCGCCAGCGCCTTGGGAATGAGCGGCCACAGGATCACCGCCGTGGCGACGGATGCGATCGCGGTCACGACCTTGACCAGCGCCTCCCAGCCGTAATTGCCGTTCCACAGCGTCCAGATCGCCATCACGTGGGTCGCGCCGCACGCCATGATGAACAGCGCGAACAGCCAGAAGATCCAACTGAAGGCGACATCCCGGCGGCGGCGGACGAAGCTGATCAGCGCAACGGGGATCGAGAAATAGGCCAGCGCGATCAGGCCATCGGCTGCGACATGGGTCCAGACCAGCTCCGGCTGCCACAACAAACAATAACCATGCGGCGCATAGCTTCCATCAAAGAAGGGTTTGAACAGATCAGCCATTCCCACCTCCGGAATAGAGGAACGAAGCATAAGGCGAGCCAGAAGAGCCTATAGAAACGGAGCGATGGCAAGCAGATATTGCGATCCGCCGCAGCCCGAGCGAAATTGCCTCGACAATGGCGGCGGAATGGCGGAAGCGATGCTCTTTCGACGAGGATGAGCAATGATCGAAGCGGAATGGTGGGATTACGACAGTCCATCCGAAATGGCCGAGGCCGTGGCGGGGGATGTCGGTTTCATCATCGAAAGCGCGCTCGACGCGCGCGGGGAGGCGCTGCTGGCCCTGCCGGGCGGAACGACCCCCGGCCCGATCTACGAGAAGCTCGCCAAGACCAAGCTCAATTGGAAGCGGGTGACGATTGTCCCCACCGACGATCGGCTGGTGGCGGTGAACGATCCGCTCAGCAACATTGCCATGATCGCACGCTATTTCATTCCGCTGGGCGCGCGCGTGATCCCGATCGTGAGCGAGAGCGCGTCCGACTACAAGGCGGCCGGAAACGCGGCGAACGGCCGGCTGAGCGACCTCAAATGGCCGCCCGATCTGGTCTGGCTCAGCGTCGGCGCAGACGGACATGTGGGCTCGCTCTTCGCCGGACCCGATCTTAACGAGGCGATCGAAGCGCCCGCCAGCCGCCGCGCGATCGGCGTGATGCCCGATCCCATGCCGGAGGATGCCCCGGTCGCACGGGTATCGCTCACCCGAAGCGCAATGCTTTCGGCGCGGACGCTGATCATCGTCGGCTCGGGCGGCGACACGCGCGAGGTTCTCGAAACCGCGCTGGAAGAAGGCGCGCGCTCGACACTTCCCGTCGGCCGCGTGCTCGCCGACTGCGAGCTTCCGGTGGACATTCACTGGCTGAGCTGATCTCGACGCCCGAGATCGCATCGGACAGCGTCAGCCGGAGTTCCTGAGCGCGGTGGCGATCGCGTTGATCGAAAGCTGGATGCCTTCGACGACGCGCGGATCGTCCTCACCCGCGCGGTAACGCTTGAGCAGTTCGACCTGGAGCAGGTTGAGCGGCTCGATATAGGGCAGGCGAAGGCGGATCGAGGTATCGAGCGCGGGCTGTTTCTCCAGCAGGCGTGTCTGCCGCGTGACCGAAAGCAAGGCATCATGGGTCGCCTGCCAGTCCTCGCGGATACGGCCGAAGAATCTGTCCGCTATGGCGCGATCCTCGACCAGCGCGGCGTAACGCGCCGCGAGCGTCATGTCGGACTTGGCGAGCACCATCTCCATATTGGCGAGCGTCGCCTGGAAGAAGGGCCAGGATTCCGCCATCTCGCGCAGCAGGCCCTTGTCCTTGAAGCCCTTGAGCGCCTGCCCGACTCCGTACCAGCCGGGCAGCATCACTCGTGCCTGTGCCCAACTGAACACCCAGGGAATCGCGCGCAGATCCTCGATCTTGTCGCTCTTGGTGCGGCTGGCGGGACGCGAACCGATCTTGAGGCCCGAGATCTCGGCGATCGGCGTCATCTGGCGGAAGAAGGTGCGGAAGCTGTCATCGCCATAGACGAGATCGCGATAGGCGGCGAAGGCATCGGCCGAGAGTGTGTCCATCGCCCTCGCGAACCGCTCCCGGTCGGCATCGGCGATCCCCGGCCCGTCGAGACTCGCCAGCAGCGTCGCCGAGGCCATCGCCTCCAGATTGGCGATCGCGCTGTCGGGTGTGCCATATTTGGCGGCGATCACCTCGCCCTGCTCGGTAATGCGGATGCGGCCCTGCACCGTACCCGCCGGCTGGGCGAGAATCGCCTGGAAACTCGATCCGCCGCCGCGACCGACCGCGCCGCCGCGACCATGGAAGAGCTGCATCCCCACGCCCACATCGGCGAACACCGTGGCAAGCTCGGCGCTGTCGCGGTGCAGGCTCCAGACCGACGTCAGATAGCCGCCGTCCTTGTTGCTGTCCGAATAGCCGACCATCACTTCCTGATGGCCCCGCGCCTTCGCGACCGTGGCGACATCGGAAAGCGCGAACCATTCGCGCATGATGGCCGGCGCATTCTCGAGATCGCCGATCGTCTCGAACAGCGGCACGACCATGATCGCGGATTGCGGCGGATCACCGGGGCGATAGAGGCCAACTTCCTTGAGCAGGATGTTGACCTCGAGCATGTCCGAGATGCTGTTGCACTTGGAGATGATGTAGGTGGTGATCGCTTGGGTACCGTAGCGGGCATGGGCCTCGGCCGCCGCCTTTACGATCGCCAGCTCGGAGGCGGTTTCGTCGCCATAGTCGGCAAAAGGGCTGCTGAGCGGGCGCGGAGTCGCCAGCTCGCGGCGCAGCAGGGCGACGCGCGCCGCCTCGTCCAGCGCAAGATAATTTGCCTCGACCCCCGCCCTGGCGAGCAGCTCGGCGACCACGCGCTCGTGCACGTCGGCATTCTGGCGCAGGTCGAGTGTCGCGAGATGAAAACCGAAGGTTTCGACCGCACGGATCAGCCGGCCGAGCGCTCCGCCGGTCGCCATCATCCCGCCGCCGTCCTTCTGAAGCGAATGCGCGATCGCGACCAGATCGGCCCGCAACGCCTGCGGATCGGGGTAGGGGTCCGCGTCGAGCCGGGCCGGACGAGGCGGCGCCTTGCCGACGATCACCCGGAAGGTTGCGGCCAGCCGCGCATAGATGCCGGTGATCGCGCGGCGATAAGGCTCGTCGGAGCGCGCGGCGCCGGTATCGTGGCTGGCGGTGGCGAGCGCCTCGACCTCCTCGGTCGTGGTCGCGTGCTCGGTCGAGATCGAAAGCTCCGCCCCCAGCGCGTGCAGTTCGTCGAGATAATGGGCGATGACGATCTCGGCCGCCCGGCCCAGCGCGAGCCTGAGCGACGCGGCGGTGACGTTGGGATTGCCGTCGCGGTCGCCGCCGATCCAGCTTCCAGGACGCAGGAAGCTTTTTGGCCGATGGCCCAGCGCGCGTTCCCAGCGCATGTAGAGCGCGGGAAGCACCGGCAGGAAGATCTCGCGCAGATAGGAAAGCGCCGTCTCGACCTCGTCGGCCACATAGAGCCGTTCGCGCCTCAGCGGACGGGTCTGCCACAGCAGCGCGATCTGACGCTTGATCGCGTTCTCGACGAGATCGCCGCCGGGCGTTTCGTCCCGCCCCTGATCGCGCAGCAGCATCAGCGCGGCGATCTGGTTGCGGTGATCGATCATGCTCTTGCGGCGCACCTCGGTCGGGTGCGCGGTCAGCACGGGCGCGATCAGACCGTGATCGAGCAGGCGCATCACCTTGTCGCTCCCGACGCCCTCCGCGGCGAGGCGCTTCAGCGCGGCGGCAAGATCGGCGCCCGGCTCAGCGGCGACGCCCTGCCGATCCTCGGCGAGGTTGGCGAGCATCGAGAACAGCATGAAACTCTGGACGAAGGCGAGCATGTCGTCGAGGCCGAGGCTGTCGAGACCCGGATCGATCGCGTCGGCCCCCGCGATGCCGCGATGCCGGTCGACCGAAGCCGAGCGGATATATTCGATCCGCCGGAAGAGCTGGTCGCCGCCATAGGCCCGGATCACATCCCCCAGCAGCCTGCCGAGATAGCGGATATCGGGATTTTGGGTGATCGGAACGACGGCCATATTCTCATGCTGCGTCGCAGCAGGAACGGAGTCAATGGCCCAGCAGCGCAATATAGCTTCACGATCGATGCCGCGAAGCCGAGCTTGGCATCAAGCCTCCAGTTCTACATCCCAGTACAGCCAATCGCGCCAGCTATCGTGGAGATAGTGCGGCGGGAAGCGACGGCCGTGATCCTGAAGCTGCCAGCTCGTCGGGCGGGTCGGCGGGAGGGTCAGCGTCATCCGTGCCTGTCTCGGGGTGCGGCCGCCCTTCTTGAGGTTACACGGCGCGCAGGCGGCCACGACATTGTCCCATGTGGTCCGCCCGCCCTGAGCGCGCGGAATGACATGATCGAAGGTGAGATCGCGCGTATCGCCGCAATATTGGCAGGAGAAGCAATCGCGGAGGAACAGGTTGAACCGGGTGAAGGCCGGATATTGCGAGGGCCGCACGAACTGCTTGAGCGCGATCACCGAGGGCAGCTTCATCGTGACGTTCGGGCTGTGGATCTCACGCTGATAATGCTCGACGATGTCGACGCGATCGAGGAAGACCGCCTTGATCGCGGTCTGCCACGGCCACAGGCTCAGCGGATAATAGCTGAGCGGCGTATAATCGGCGTTGAGCACGAGCGCGGGACAACTGTCGGGATGCCGGATCAGATCGGGATGGTACATAAAGGACAACGACCCTTCTGCTGCCGAAGCGCTCGCAGGCCGCCATCATCCCGTCGCACTCGGGGCGAGAAGCCGACCGGCTCCCGTCTCCGTTGCCGACGCTCCTTCACCGAGTTGCGTGACGCCGTCATGACAGCACGCGGCGCGACTCGCCGTCAAGAGCCAGTTTCATGATATCCACAATCACGCGCTTCGCCCCGAGCCCGACCGGGCGGCTCCACCTCGGCCATGCCTATTCGGTGATGCTGGCACATGATTTCGCAAGAGCGCGGGGCGGGCAATTCCTGCTCAGGATCGAGGATATCGATCCCGGCCGCTGCCGCGAGGCGTTCGTGGAAGGCATTTGCGAGGATCTGCGCTGGCTGGGCCTGAATTGGGATGGCGAGATCGTCCGGCAATCGGAACGCATGCCGGTCTATGCCGGCGCGCTCGACCGGCTGCGCGAAATGGGCCTGCTCTACCCGTGCTTCTGCACGCGGCGGGACATCGCGGCCAGCGCGTCCGCGCCGCACGGGCCGGAGGGGGCGGTATATCCCGGCACCTGCCGGTCGCTTTCGCCCGAAGAACGCGCGGAGCGGGCGGCGACCGATCCGCATTGTTGGCGGATCGACATGGCCGAAGCCGCAAGACGTGCCGGGCCGCTGAGCTGGCATGACGCGCGGGCGGGCGAGATCGCCGCCGATCCGGCACGCCACGGCGACGTCGTGCTCGCGCGCAAGGACGCGCCGGTTGCCTACCACCTCGCCGTGACGGTCGACGACGCCGCGCAAGGCATCACCGACGTGGTGCGCGGCGAGGATCTGTTCGCGGCGACCCATGTCCATCGGCTGCTTCAGGCGCTGCTCGGCCTGCCGACGCCAGCCTATCACCACCATCCGCTGCTGCGCGACGACAACGGCCGCAGGCTCGCCAAGCGCGACGGCGCGCCGACGCTCGCCGAATTGCGGTCTCAAGGCAACGACGCGGCCGATCTGCTGGCGGGGTGGCGCGCCAAGTCGATGGTTGGCATCACCCCTGACAACGCCTAGATCGAACCAATGCAGACCTTTCTCGCCATCCTATTGATCCTCGCCATGCTCGCGACGCTGTTCGCGCTGGTAAAGGGCGTCGTCCAGTTCCTCCGGACCAGCCATGAGGATCTGGCGGGCCCAGGCCCCAACCAATCGGGCCTGAAACAGAACAAGGCGATGCGGATGCGCATCTTCTTCCAGGCGCTGGCGATCCTGATCGTCATCCTGATCCTGCTTGCCGCGCAGCGCTGACGGGCGGCCTTGGTCAAGCTCAACAAGATCTACACGCGCACCGGGGACACCGGCCAAACCGGCCTCGTCGATGGTTCGCGCCTGTCCAAATCGGCACCGCGCATGGCGGCGATCGGCGATGTCGACGAGGCCAATTCGGCGATCGGGCTGGCGCTCACCCGGATCGAGGGCGAAGATGCGCGCGCGATGCTCGGGCGCATCCAGAACGAACTGTTCGATCTCGGCGCGGACATCGCCACGCCCGGCGAGGAGTTCGCGCCGTCGGACATGGCGCTTCGGATCGTGCCGGAGCAGATCGTTCGACTTGAAAGCGAAATTGATGCCATGAACGCATCGCTCGCCCCCCTGACCAGCTTCATCCTGCCGGGCGGAGAGCCGGGTGCCGCGGCCTTGCATCTCGCGCGCGCGACCGTCCGTCGGGCGGAACGGGCGCTCGTTCAGGCGGCCGTGGAGGCAGCGATCAACCCGCTGGCGCTGGCCTATCTCAACCGCCTGTCGGATCATCTTTTCGTGCTGTGCCGTCATCTCAATGCCGCCGCGTCGGGCGACGTGCTCTGGAAACCGGGAGCGACGCGAAACGGTTGAAATCGATGTAGCTCTGAAACTAAAGCGCCATCAACGCGGTTTAGGTTGGAGAAGGGGAAAAGCATGCCCGTTGCCGCGAGCCATCCCGCCACCCAGCCTCTCGACCTTGCCGATCACTATCGCGCCGTCCGTGCGCTGAGCGAGGCTATCGTCGCCCCGCTCTCGGACGCCGACGCGACCGTCCAGCCGATGGACGACGCCTCCCCGGTGAAATGGCATCTGGCGCATACGACCTGGTTTTTCGAAACCTTCGTGCTGCGCGATCATGTCTCGGACTATCGTCCGTTCGACGAGCGCTTCGCCTATCTCTTCAACAGCTATTATGAGGCGGAAGGTCCGCGCCACGCACGTCCGCGACGCGGGATGCTGACGCGGCCGTCGCTCGACACGATCATGGACTGGCGTGCGCGGGTGGACGAGGCACTGGTCCGCGCCCTGCCCCGCTTGGCGGACGATGCGCGCGAACTCGCGATCCTCGGCATGGCGCACGAGCAACAGCATCAGGAACTGATGCTGACGGACTTGCTGGCGCTGTTCGCCGAGAATCCCCTGTCGCCCGCTATTTGGGAACCGCGTGCCAAGGAGGCCGAGCAAACCGTGCCGGCCCTGCAATGGATCGAAGGTCGCCATGGCATCGTCGAGATCGGCCATGATGCGACCGCGGGCTTCGCGTTTGATTGCGAGGGGCCGCGTCATCCGGTGCTGCTGCACCGTCATGCGCTGGCCAACCGGCCGGTGACGAATGGCGAGTGGCTTGGTTTCATCGCCGATGGCGGATATCGGCGGCCGGACCTGTGGCTTTCGGACGGCTGGGCCTGGCTCCAGTCCGAAGCGATCGAGGCGCCGCTCTACTGGCGCAATCGGGATGGCGGCTGGCATGATTTCGGGCTGGATGGGTTGCGCCCGCTAGCGCTGGCGGCGCCCGTCACCCATGTCAGCCTGTACGAAGCCGACGCCTATGCGCGCTGGGCAGGCGCGCGCCTGCCGACCGAGGCCGAATGGGAAAGCGCGGCGGCGGCGGCATTCGATCCCGCGTCGGGCAATCAGATGGACGCGGCCGGGCCCGTGCGGCCCGAACCCGCTTCGCCGGGCGAGGGCTTGCTTCAGATGTTCGGCGATGTCTGGGAATGGACGGCCAGCGCCTATCTTGCCTATCCCGGTTTCCGCCCGGCCCAGGGCGCGGTCGGCGAATATAACGGCAAGTTCATGTCCGGGCAGCATGTGCTGCGCGGCGGAAGTTGCGCCACGCCGCGGGGCCATATGCGAGCGTCCTACCGCAACTTCTTCTATCCCCACCAGCGCTGGCAGTTCACGGGGCTGCGGCTGGCCAAGGATCTGTGAGCGTGCTGGTCGAAACACGGGGCCGTGCCGACGCAAACCCCACCTTCCTCGCCGACGTGCTGGCCGGGCTTTCCGGCCGTCCGCGCGCGATTCCAGCGCGCTGGTTCTACGACGCGGCCGGATCGGCGCTGTTCGAGGAGATCACACGGCTCCCGGAATATTATCCCACCCGCGCCGAGACCGCATTGCTGCGCGGTCATAGTCGCGACATCGCGGCGCTTACGGGCGGGGGCCGCGCGGTGATCGAGTTCGGATCGGGATCGTCGGCCAAAACCCCGTGGCTGCTCGATGCCGCCAACGCCGACGCCTATGTGCCGATCGATATTTCAGGGGAATTCCTGCGCGCATCGGCCGCTGCGCTGGCGGAAGGGTTTCCCGGTTTGCCGGTCATTCCGGTGGAGGCCGATTTCCTTCACCCGATCACGTTGCCCGAGGCGATCGACGGTCTTCCGCGCCTCGGCTTCTTCCCCGGATCGACCATCGGCAACCTCAATGCCGCCGGCGCGGTCGATCTGCTGCGCGCGATGGCCGAGACGCTCGGCGAAGGCGCCCAGCTCCTGATCGGCATGGACCGGATCAAGAGCGCGAACATCCTGATCCCCGCCTATGACGACGCGCAAGGCGTGACCGCCCGCTTCAATCGCAATCTGCTGGCACGGATCAACCGGGAGCTGGATGGCGACATTCCTGAGGATGCGTTCCGCCACCGCGCGATCTGGAACGATGCCATGGCGCGGATCGAAATGCATCTGGAAGCGAAACAGGATTGCCGCTTCACCGTCGCGGGCATGTCCTTCGCGATGGCGGCGGGGGAAACCATCCATACCGAGAACAGCCACAAATATGGCCGCCGCGACGCCCGGCTGCTCCTCCATGCCGGTGGCTGGACCCCGATCGGCGAATGGAGCGATCCGGACGATCTCTTTCTTGTGATATTGGCCGAAGCCCGGCCAGTGCCGTTCGCCCCCTAGGGGTAAGACTTGCCGCCGCCGCGGTGACTTCCTAAGGCGGCCGGATCAAATCGAAGAGGGAACGCATGAGCAAGATCGCGGTCATCGGAGCGGGGCAAATGGGGGCGGGCATAGCCCAGGTCTCGGCGCAGGCGGGCTATAGCGTCTATCTGTCCGATATCTCGATCGACCGCGCCCAGAAGGGCAAGGACGGAATCGCCAGGCAGATCAACCGGCTCGTCGAGAAAGGAAAGCTCGATCAGACAGCCGCCGACGCCGCGATCGGCCGGATCGAACCGATCGCGAGCTACGACCCGCTGGCGGACGCGGAACTCATCATCGAAGCCGCCACCGAGCGCGAGGAGATCAAGCGCGCTATCTTCGCCGAGGTGGGCAAGGTGCTGGGCACCGATGCCGTGCTGGCCTCGAACACCTCCTCGATCTCGATCACGCGGCTGGCCCAGGCTTCGCCCGATCCCTCGCGCTTCATCGGCATGCACTTCTTCAACCCGGTGCCGCTGATGCCGCTACTGGAGATCATCCGCGGACTCGCCACCAGCGACGCGACCGCCGAGGCGGCGGGCGCTTTCGGTGCCCAGATCGGCAAGGAAACCATCTTCGCCAATGATTCGCCGGGCTTCGTGGTCAACCGCATCCTGCTGCCGCTCATCAACGAAGCCATTTTTGCGCTGGGCGACGGGCTGGCCTCGATCGAAGACATCGACAAGGGGATCAAGCTCGGCCTGGGCCATCCGATGGGGCCGCTGACGCTTTCCGACATGATCGGGCTCGACACGCTTCTGGAAGTTCTGAGGGTTTTCCAGAACGACTTCGGCGATCCCAAATATCGTCCGGCGCCGCTGCTGCTCAAATATGTCGAGGCGGGCTGGCTCGGCCGCAAGACCGGGCGCGGCTTCTACGACTATAGCGGCGAAACACCGGTTCCCACGCGTTAGGTTTTGGCGGCGCGGGCCACGCCGCAATCGGAATAGACGCCGCCGCTGCACCTGCTATAGCGCGCGCCATGTCGATGGACGCCAATCTCGACCCCGCCTTGCTCGCCAAGGCGGAAACGCTGACCGAGGCGCTGCCTTATATGCAGCGCTATGCGGGCGAGACCTTCGTGGTCAAATATGGCGGCCACGCGATGGGCGATCCCGAGCTGGCGCATGACTTCGCCGAGGATGTGGTGCTCCTGAAGGCAGTCGGGATCAATCCGATCGTCGTCCATGGCGGCGGGCCGCAGATCGGCGCCATGCTGAAAGCCTCGGGCATCGAGAGTCGCTTCGTCGACGGCCTCCGCGTAACCGACGCCGAGACCGCCAAGGTCGCCGAGATGGTGCTGTCCGGCGCGATCAACAAGGAGATCGTCTCCTGGATCGGCAGGGCAGGCGGCCGCGCGGTCGGCATTTCGGGCAAGGACGGGCGGCTGGTCGTCGCCGAAAAGGTGCGGCGGACGCAGAAGGATCCCGACAGCAATATCGAGCGCGAGGTCGATCTCGGTTTCGTCGGCGAGCCGGCGGATGTCGATCGGCGCGTGATCGACACCATTTCCAAGGCCGGGATGATCCCGGTGATCGCGCCGATCGGCATCGGCGAGGATGGCGAGACCTACAACATCAACGCCGACACCATGGCGGGGGCGATCGCGATCGCGATGGGCGCGGCGCGCCTGTTCCTTTTGACCGACGTCACCGGCGTGCTCGACAAGCAGAAGCGGCTGATGACCGATCTCACCCCGCGCCAGATCGACGCGCTGCGCACCGACGGCACGATCAGCGGCGGAATGATCCCCAAGCTCGAGACCTGCGTCCATGCGGTCGAGGGCGGGGTGGACGCCGCCGTCATCCTCGACGGGCGGGTGCCGCACGCGATGCTGATCGAGATCTTCACGAAACGCGGCGCGGGCACCCTCATTCGCGCCGAATGATTCCCACGCTTATCATCCGCACGTTGTGAAGTGGCGTTCGCATCCGCTAACAGGCGTATCCCAACGGAGGTAGATTGATGCTCGCTCTGCTCCAGATCGTCGATCTGCTGCTGTCGGTTCTGATGTGGATCATCATCATCCAGGCGATCCTGTCCTGGCTGGTGGCGTTCAACGTGATCAACACCTATAATGATTTCGTCCGCCAGCTTCTTTACGCGCTCGATCGGATCACCGAACCGCTCTACCGCCCGGTGCGCAAGATTATGCCCGATTTCGGCGCACTCGATCTTTCGCCGATGGTCGTGTTGCTGATCATCTACATCATCCGCAACATCATCCTGCCGTCGGTAGCGGGCGCCGTCTGATTGGCGGGGTGGCGGATCGAGCCGGACGGCCTCATCCTCCACGTCCGGGTGACGCCCAAGGCGGGGCGGGATCAGATCGTCGGTATGCGCGAGGCCAGTGACGGCAAGACACACCTGGCGATCAAGATCGCGGCACCGCCCGAGGATGGGGCCGCCAACGAGGCGCTGCTACGGCTGATCGCCAAGATCGCGGGATTGGGGCGCGGGTCCGTGACGATCGTTGCAGGCGCACAGGCGCGGGAAAAGCGGTTGAAACTGGCGGGCGATCCGGTAGCGGTCCTCGCGAAATTCAAAGCACTGGGAATTGACGCATGACGGCAGCCATCATCGACGGCAAGGCATTCGCGGCTGGGCTGCGCGCGCGGATCGCCGAGGGCGTGACCGCATTCGCGGCCAGCGCCGGGCGCAAGCCGGGGCTGGCGGTGGTGCTGGTCGGCGAGGATCCGGCGAGCCAGGTCTATGTCCGTTCGAAGGGCAAGATGACGGTCGAGGTCGGCATGGCGAGCTTCGAGCACAAGCTCGACGCCGGGACCAGCCAGGCGGACCTGCTGGCGCTGGTCAACACGCTCAACGCCGATCCGACGGTGGACGGCATCCTCGTCCAGCTTCCCCTGCCCAAACATATCGATGAGGCGGCGGTGATCGCCGCGATCGATCCCGACAAGGATGTCGACGGCTTTCATGTGGTCAACGCGGGGCGGCTCGCGGTCGGGGCCGAGGGTTTTGTCCCGTGCACGCCACTCGGCTGCCTGATGCTGCTCAAGGACAAGCTCGGCAATCTCAGCGGCCTCAACGCGGTCGTGATCGGCCGTTCCAACATCGTCGGCAAGCCGATGGCGCAGCTTCTCCTTCAGGAAAGCTGCACCGTCACGATCGCGCATAGCCGGACCCGCGACCTGCCCGCGATCGCGCGCAACGCCGATATCCTCGTGGCCGCGGTCGGCCGGCCCGAGATGGTTCGGGGCGACTGGATCAAGCCGGGCGCGACCGTGATCGACGTCGGCATCAACCGGATCGATGCCGGCGAGGGCAAAACACGGCTGGTCGGTGACGTGGCTTACGAGGAGGCCAGCACGGTCGCGGGCGCGATCACACCGGTGCCGGGCGGCGTCGGGCCGATGACCATCGCTGTCCTGCTCCGCAACACGCTCGTCGCCGCGCACCGCCGCGAAGGCCTACCGCCACCTGCCAACCTATGATTGCGCTATTCCTCTCGGCCTCGTGACGCTGTTCGTCGTCATCGATATCGACGGCGTGAAGGCGAGCTTCGCTTAACCCACCTTCCGCCACAGCAGGAATGGCGAGCCTTTCGGCAGCGGCACCGGCTCCAGCCACGTCGGAACCTTGCCCTTCACCAGTTGCTGATAGAAGCCCTTCGGGTTCTGCGTGGAATAGATCGTCGATTCCGACAGGCCGGGACAGAGCAGCAGCAATGTCGCGCCATGGCGGGTCATGACGTCATGGGCAACCTGCGGATTTTCGCTGCGAAAGCTGTGCTGGACATCGAGAATGGCGGCGCCGTTGCGATGATAGGGGCCGGCGAGCGCGTCATGATGAGTTACGGTGATCAGGCGCGGACCGAGATCGACGAAGGTGAGGATCGTCGCCGCCGGCATCCGTGCGATCGGCGCGAGCGCGGGCATGGTTGGGCATTTCCGGTTGGCGGCCGCCACCTGCTTGTGCGCCTTGCTTTCCGCTTTTTCGGGCACCAGTTGCACGAGCGCGCCGATCAGCAGGCCGCTGACGATGCCGAACCCGCCCACCGTGCCGAACACCCGCACCACCATCAGCCGATGATTGAGCGTATAGCCCAGCGCCTTCCAGCCGAGCCAGGTCGCGCCCACGACGGCCAGCATCTGCGCGGACGGACCCGCGCGGGTCTGCCAGAAGAGCATGCCAGTGGCGGCGAGCGACAAGGCGGCCGCCATCGCCCAGGACATCACCCGTTCCTCGCGGCGATTGAACCAAAGTGCGATCAGGCAACCGATCGTGCCGATCACCGCTGGCGCGAGCACGGGCACGAAACTCTTGTAGCCGTGACTCCACATCGGCTTGGCTTCGTTGATGTACTGGAACCAGAGCTGCTCCAGCTCGGGTGAGATCCGTTCCGGCCTACCCAGGCAATCCGGCCAGATCAATGCGAAGCCGAGCGCGAGCAGAGCCCCAGCCACCGCAGCAACGCCCAACCGCGCCACCCGGCCCTTGAGCGTGAGCAGACTCAGCAGCACGCCCAGGGCGCCCGCCGCCAGCATGGTCGATAGATAGACCGGCGACAGTACGTCGCAGACATAGGCGCGGTTATCGTTGGAGGCGAACAATGCATAGCCGAGCGCGCACCCGCCGGCGAGTGCGGCACCGTAGCCTCTCAGGCGCGGCGCGGCGGCATCGTCACGGACCCATGCCAACACGGTCATGACTCCGGCGAGCGCCAGATAAGGCAGCATCTCGAGCCCTATGACGAGCGAAAGCGCCGTGGCGAGCCCCGTGGTGACGCCGCCACGCAACCGGTCACGATCCGCGCTCCCCGCTATCCCCCACATCAGGAAGGCGAGCTGCCAGCCATGATGGTCGATCCGGAGCGGCGCCCACATGTTGAGCGTCACCTGCGCGCTGGCGAGGATCGGGATGGCGACGATCCAGGCGTTGCGATCGATCATGCGGCGCGCGACCAGCATTAGCGCGTAGAGCGCGGCCCCGAGCGGGAGCAGCGGCGCCACAGCCACCGCAAACTTTTCCGCCGTCGCGCCACCGAGGAACGGTTTGGTGGCGAGGATCAGCCCGGCGATCGGCAGATCGACCAGCCGCGACCAGTGCATGTCGAATCCATCGGGCGGGTTTAGCCGATACTGCCTGAGATCGAACCAGTCCTGCCCCTTCAGCAAGGCGCGGACCTGCGAGATGCGCATATTGTCATCGGTATCGGGCAGGGCGAACCAGTGGATCGCGGCCCATTTCCAGATCAGGAACCAAACGATGAAGCCCGCCCAGGCGATCAGCCACCACCAGCGCCAGTCGAGGTTGATCAGCGGCCGCTCGGTGCTCTCTTCATTCACGCGCGCTATTTCCTTAAAGCCCCGGCCGCATTAGGCGCTGCCGAGACCATATCGCAAGTGAGGACCGAATTTGTACAAGGCGCTGCTATCCCGGCTCGAGGAGCATCATCTCCAGACGCTGGGCCAGCTTATCCGTTATGTCTTCTCGGGCGGGGCGCTCACGGTCCTGCATCTCGGCATCTATTGGACAGCCGCGCAGCCGCTGCGGATCGCGCCGTTGATCGCCAACATCATCGCCCAGATTACCTCCACCGGCACCGGCTATGTCGTCCACAGCCGCTGGACCTTCCAGGGGCACGGCCGGCGCGATAATCTCGCGCGAACCGGCGGGCGTTTCCTGGTCGTCAGCGCTTTCGGCTTCCTGCTCAACAGCTTGTGGGTGTGGCTGTTCACCGGTCTGCTGCACGGCCCAGTCTGGTGGCCGATGCCCGCGATCGCGATCCTGACGCCGCTCGCGGTGTTCTGGCTCAACCGGCTTTGGGTGTTTTCCTGATCCGATAGAGTGCGCCACGCGGCCCCTGCCACACCGGGATCAGTCCGGCATCATCCTGCGGACGGCGTGACGGCACGAAATTGATCAGCCAGAGATAATCGAACGCGGCCCTGGGGAATTGCCGAAGCACGGCCGGATAGGTGTAGCTGCCCGGTTGGCGACAGTGGCCGGGGCGGAGAACCTGCGTCGGATCCTCAGCAAAGCCATTAGCCTCCGGATAGGTGACGCGGAGCAATTGTGCGCCCGCCATGTCCCATTGACCATTCACGAATGCTTCCCGCCTAACGATCGCCAGGGATTCGACATGGTCCAGACGCGACAGATAGGGTCTGCTGATGCAGGGGAGGTCGGCCAGCGCGAAGATCCGGGCACCACGCGGCACATGGTCCAGCGCTACAAGCTGGGCCTTGAAACCGCGATCGAGCCGCACATAACTTTCGGTCTGGATGCCCATTCTGACGAGAAAAAAGGCGACCGCGACGAACGCGATCAAACCCTGAACGCGGCCGTTTTCGGTTCTGGGTCTCCAGCCGAGCAGCAGCAGGGCAATCATGTAAGGCGTCAAGCGCATGTCCGCATAGGCCGAACCAAGGATGATGCGCGGCAGCAGGACGAAGGTGACGATCAGGATCAGCGCGGCGAGCAGCAGGATCGGATTGCGACGCGTCGCAACCCCCAGAGCGCCCGCGATGCCGAGGAAGATCAGCGCCGCGCCGCTGATGCGGTCGAAACCGTCGCCGTCGTTTCGCAGGATATTCACGAGATAGAAGGATTTGGCCCGCCAGTTGAACCAGTCGCCGGTCATGCCGCTGACTTGGCCGCTGCGCCACGCCAGCATCAGCAGGATCGGCGGCATCAGTGGCGCCGTCGCGATGCCCGCCTCCCAGGCCGAACGAAGCCATGGTTTGCCCCGATCGTGCCGTCGTACCAGTTCCGATGCGAAGGCGAGCAGCCCAAGCACGCCCCAACCGAAACTATGCGCGAACCAGAGCATGATACCGTAGGGGACGAACAATATGCCGCGCACGCGCAAATGCCTCGTCCGGCCGAGCCGCAGCCACAGCGCGAAGCCGAGAATTGCCAGCGCCATCGACAGCGCGAAGTTCGCGAAACCGAACTGGAGCGGATAGCCATAGGCCAGCGGCAGCGCGAGCGCGGCCTGCGGCGGCAGATCGCCATGCGCCTCGCGCGCCACCAGCAACAGCCCCGCGACCGTGAGCGGTGGGATCGTAAGCACGATCAGCTTCACCGCCAGCTCCAGCCCGAAAAGCTTCGACAGCGGCACCACCAGCAGATCGATCCCCAGATTGCCGATCACCGCCCATTCGAAATGGAAATAGTGGTGCAGCGGAGAGGACTTGGGCGCAAGTTCGACCGCGTAACGCCCCATATGGCCGGGCAGATCGACGAGCGGGGGAATGGCGGGGTACAGCAGTGGCACGGCGGCGATGAGGATCATCGCGAAAGCGAAGTTGCGGGTCGACCACCAGGGCTGCGCGGACGGATTCATCGGCGGCGCCCTTATGACGTGCGCGCGCGACGGGCAAGCGTCATGGATTGTGTCCCCATCAAAGCTTTCCTAGAGCCGCACCTCATGCGCTCAGGCTGTGCCTGTCGAAGCCTTGGCGCCAGTGACCACCGCGTTGCGGCGGGCGCTGATCCTTCGACAGGCTCAGGATGAGCGCGGTTGGAACAAGGCAACGACAGGACTGCGCTGACCCGCCGGGATATGCTATTCGCGATCCTCGCGGTGGCGGCGGGCGCGCTGGGGATCGGCTTTCGGCTATGGGACCTCGCCTCCGAGCCGCTATGGCTGGACGAGGCCTATAGCGCCTATGCCGCTTCGAAGGGCTTCGGTTTCCTGTGGGAAATCGTGCCGCAATATGAGACGCATCCGCCCTTCTACTACAGCCTGCTCCGCGTCTGGACGCTGATCTTCGGCGACGACCTGGCGGCGTTGCGGTCGCTGGGCGCGCTGTGCGGGATCGCCGCGATCGGGGCTGGCGTGCTGGCGGCGCGCGAGATCGGACTGGCAACGGGACGGGATGCGCGGGGCCGCGCGGTGCTGATGTCCGCCGCGGCGATGCTGCTCGCGTTGGCGACGCTGCCGATCGAGATGACGCGCGAGGTGCGGCCCTATCCGGTGATGGCGCTGGTCTATGCGGGCCTAATCGCCGCGCTGTTCCGGCTGGCGCGCCGGATGGGCGCCGGCGCGTCGCTTCGATCTCGCGCTTATCTGGTTTATCTTGCGCTCCTCGCCCTGTTGCTGTGGCTCCACAATCTCGGCGTGCTGTACGCGGCAGCAGCCGGGCTTTCGCTGCTCGTCCTGTGCTGCCGGCGGGATTGGGCCCGACAGGACTGGATCGCGCTGGTCGCCGGGCATCTCGTGGTGCTGCTGGTGTGGCTTCCCGCGCTCGCGATCCTCTCGAGTCAGGCCCCGACCTGGGTGCAATCGACGTGGCTGCACTTCTCCTTTTCCGAGCGGCTGCCATGGACGGTGGCACGGCTCTTCGTCACGGCGACATGGTGGAGCGCGGTCTGCTCCACGCTCCTCGTGCTGCTCGGCTGGTTCGGATTGCGGAAGCGCCCGACCGGAGTGCGAACCGGCTGGGCGTTGACGATCCTCGCCTTCTTGCCGCTGCTGCTGTCGCTGGCGATTTCCGCCACGATCGCGCCAGTTTTCATCCCGCGCACCATGGCCGCGCTGGCCGTCCCGGCGATGCTGCTGCTCGCGCTGGGCGTGGCGGGTGGGCGAATTTTGTGGCTGAGACTGTTCGCACTGGCGTTGCTGCTTGTGATCCTCGTCGACATGATCCTCGCCGACGTCCACCAGCGCAGGCTCCGTCCCTCGGAGGACTGGTATCGGCTGATCGGATGGCTCGAACCCCGCTTCCAGCCGGGCGATATGGTGCTGGCCTATCCCAATGAAGGCGTGATGGCGTTTCGTTTCGCGCTGCGCGACAAGCGATTGGCAATGCCGGCGCAGGCGATCCCGTCTGAAGTTCCGGCATTGAATGCCGGTCCCGGTGCGTGGAATCCAACCGGAAGCCGGGGCGTGGTGTCGCTGCCGCAGGCGCGGCTCGAAGCCATCGCCCGAGAATCCGATATCCGGCGTGTCCCGACTATCTGGCTACTCCGCCAGGGCGCCTGGGCTTATGACAAGGACGACCATTTCCTCCATGCGCTTGAACGCGACCGCACCCGCGTCGGCCGCGTCTTCAGTTGGCCGATCGAAATCATCGGACTCAGACGGAAGGATCTACCGCTCGACAATACCGGGCGCTCACCCTGAGCGCGGGGGAGCTACCGCCCGTCGCGGCGGCCGAGCAGGCGAAGCCGTAGCGCGTTCAGCTTGATGAAGCCCTCGGCGTCGCGCTGGTCATAAGCGCCCGCATCGTCCTCGAAGGTCACGACCTTTTCCGAATAGAGCGTGTTCGGGGACTTGCGGCCGATGACATGAACGCCGCCCTTGTAAAGCTTGAGGCGGACGGTGCCCGTCACCCTCTGCTGGCTGTGATCGACCGCCGCCTGGAGCATCTCGCGCTCGGGCGAGAACCAGAAGCCGTTGTAGATCAGTTCGGCATAGCGGGGCGCCAGCTCGTCCTTGAGGTGCGCGGCGCCGCGATCGAGCGTGATCTGCTCGATGCCGCGATGCGCGAGGTGGAGGATGGTGCCGCCCGGCGTCTCGTACATGCCGCGCGACTTCATGCCGACATAGCGATTCTCGACCAGATCGAGCCGGCCGATGCCGTGGGAGCGGCCAAGATCATTGAGCTTGGCTAGCAGCGATGCCGGGCTCAGCCCCTCGCCATTGACCGCTACGGCGTCGCCGCGTTCGAAATCGACCGTGATGATCTCCGGCTGATCGGGCGCATCCTCGGGATTGACAGTGCGCGAATAGACATAGTCGGGCACTTCCTCCCACGGATCTTCCAGCACCTTTCCTTCGGAGGAAGTATGGAAAAGGTTGGCGTCGGTAGAGAAGGGGCTTTCGCCGCGCTTGTCCTTGGGGACGGGTATCTGATGCTTCTCGGCGAACTCGATCAGCGCGGTGCGGCTGGTAAGATCCCATTCGCGCCAGGGGGCGATCACCTTGATGTCGGGCGCGAGGCCATAATAGCCAAGCTCGAAACGGACCTGATCATTGCCCTTGCCGGTGGCGCCATGGCTGACGGCGTCGGCGCCCACCTGACGGGCGATCTCGATCTGGCGCTTGGCGATCAGCGGGCGCGCGATGCTGGTGCCGAGCAGATAGAGTCCCTCGTAGAGCGCGTTGGCGCGCATCATCGGATAAACATAATCCCGCACGAATTCCTCGCGCAGGTCGTCGACGAAGATATGCTCCGGCTTCACGCCCATCAGCTCGGCCTTCTTGCGCGCCGGCTCGAGCTCCTCGCCCTGGCCGAGATCGGCTGTGAAGGTCACGACCTCGCAGCGATATTCCTGCTGCAGCCATTTCAGGATCACGCTGGTGTCGAGTCCGCCCGAAAAGGCCAGAACCACGCGCTTGATGTCAGACATTCGATTCTCCGCTCTGCCCCGAAGGCGACGCGGCGATAGCGATGCTTCAGGACTCGTTCAACTAATGTCGCGCAATAGGCACGCCTCATCGTGGCCAGATCAGGACCACCTGTCGTGAGGAGTATCAGATGAAGCGTCTTATCATCGGTGCGAGCGCGGCCGCTCTGCTTGCCGGCTCGGCCTGGGCGATCGCCGACATGGATCACAACGGCATGCGCGGCCCGCAAACCCGCGCCGAAGTCGAGGCGAAGGTGAAGGAGCATTTCGCCAAGATCGACACCAACAAGGATGGCGCCATCACCAAAGAAGAGGCGGACGCTTTCAAAGCCGCGAGCCGAGCCGAGATGCGCGACAAGATGTTCGCGATGCTGGATACCGACAAGAATGGACAGATCTCGCGCGCGGAGTTCGATGCGCATCACACGGACAGTATGGGTGGCGGGCACGGCATGGGCCACATGCGTCGCGGCGGCATGAATGCGATGCGCGGCGACCTGTTCGCGCGCGCCGATGCCAATGGCGACGGCAAGGTCACCCTCGCCGAAGCGACCGGGAAGGCGCTGGAACTCTTCGATCGTGCCGATACGAACAAGGACGGCACGGTCACCCCGGAAGAACGGCGTGCCGCATGGCAGAAGTGGAAGGAAGAGCGCCGCGACAAAGCGAGCTGAGCCATATGTGAATCGTACTCACCCTGAGCCTGTCGAAGGGTCGGGTCGGGGCTTCGACAAGCTCAGCCTGCGCGATCGAAACGGGACCATAATCGCTGGCATTGTCGCGGTACGGTAACGAAAATCGCAAAAATCTGTCGTGCCTGCTGCGTATAGGCGCCGCCAATGGGCGCAGATCAGCTATGGCGGCATGACAGGGAAGCCGCACGCGGACAACGCATACAGGTGCGGCTTGCCCGCTCCCCCGATGACGTTCACGCGGCGCAGCGACTGCGTTTCGACATATTCCACCAGGAAATGGGCGCTACGCTTAGTGAGCAAGCGATGTCCGAGGGACTCGATGTCGATCCCTACGACGCGCACGCCGATCATCTCCTGGTGGAGCATGAGGGCGAGAATGGGCTGGAGGTCGTCGGTACCTATCGCCTGCTCCGCCAGGCAGCGATCCCGGCGGCGGGCAGCTTCTACAGCGCCGCCGAATTCGACCTCTCGCCCCTGATTGACCATGCGCGGGTTTCAGGTCGCCCCTTGCTGGAGCTTGGCCGGTCATGCGTGGCGCCCAAATTCCGCGACAGCCGGACGATCCAACTCCTCTGGCGCGGCATCGCGGATTATCTCGAGACGCACGGCATCGGCACCATGTTCGGCTGCGCCTCCTTCTACGGGACCGATCCCGTGCGGCATGCGGCCGCCCTATCTTACCTGCACCACAATCTGCTCGCCCCGCCACATTTGCGCGCCCGGGCGCTTTCTGGCTCGGCGGTCGACATGAACATGCTGCCGATCGGAAGCTATGACCATGGCGCCGCCATTCGTGCCCTGCCGCCGCTGGTAAAGGGCTATTTGCGGGTGGGCGCGACGATCGGCGAGGGTGCATTCATCGATCATGCGTTCGGCGCGGTCGACGTCCTAGTCGTCATGCCGGTCGACGCGATCGCTGCGCGCTATTCCGACCGCTTCTCCGCGCCGCGGATCGCCGCGTAGCAATCCACCACGTCCGCGCGGCAGCGTTCGGCCAGCGCCTTGCGCGTCTCTCCAGTCTCGAAACGCAAGGCCGGCGCCAGGCGGATTTCCGCGCTGAGCCAGAGCTTCGAGACCTGCGCCAGATTGGGCAGCAATTCCTCGTCGCCAGTCCAGCCGATCGTCCGCATGACGTCGTCGGGGAGGCGCGCGCCGTCGCCGCGATGGTAGCCGATCGCGATCGGCTGAATGCGCGCGGCATGGGCCGCCGCCTCGAACAGGCTCGAGCGGAACGGCAGGATGGTCAGCCCATCGGAGGTCGTCCCTTCCGCGAACAAAACGAGGCTCCGCCCCGACCTCAGCTTTTCGCCAATCTGGTCCGCCTGTTGATTGACGCGGTGGCGTTCCTCCCGAACCACGAACAGGGTGCCGCTCCGCCGCGAAAGCGGGCCAATGATCGGCCAATCCCTGACATCGGACTTGGCGATGAAATTGGCATCGAGCGCTCCGCCCAGGACCGCGATATCCATCCAACTGATGTGGTTGGATACATAAAGCGTGCCGGGCCCGCCCGGCGGCGCACCCGTCAGATCGATGGTCCGTACCAGCCGCCGGGCGATCCGCTGCATGAAGCGCCGTTCATAACCGGCGGCGACGGGCGATCCCTTCGGCACGGTGAGCCAGCCGGGCACCAGCATCAGCCCATGCGCGAGCCCTGCCATCGCACGCAGCGCGCCGAAGCGGCGGGTGCCTTCGCTCATGGCAGGCCGTGCAGCCTGATTTCCTCCTCGCGCAGATAGTCGCGGGTGATCGGCAGGGTGCGGCGGTCGCGGACATACTGAACCTGGTAGTTGCAGAGATTGCCGTGGAGGAATGCCGCCCGCGCGCCGGCCAGATAGAAGGTCCACAGCCGGTAGAAGCGCTCGTCATAAAGCTCTACCAGAGCGTCACGCGCGGCGACGGTGCGATCGTACCAGCGATCGAGCGTATGGGCGTAATGAAGCCTGAGCGTCTCGACGTCGGTGACCATCATCCGCGATTTCTCGCTGGCGGCGACAATCTCCGACAGCGCCGGATTATAGCCGCCGGGGAAGATATATTTGAGCGTGAAGGCGTCCGTCCGCCCCGGCTCGCCAAGCCTCCCGATCGTATGGAGCAGCATCACGCCATCGGGCGTCAGCAGATCGCGGCACTTGGCGAAGAAGTCGTCGTAATGCGGCGTGCCGACATGCTCGAACATGCCGACCGAGACGATCCGGTCGAACGCACCGGTGACGTTGCGATAATCGATCAGTTCGAACTGCACCCGATCAGCGACGCCGGCCTCCTGCGCGCGGCGGCGGGCGACCTTGAGCTGCTCTTCCGACAGGGTGATGCCGAGCACGTCCACTTCGGCGACGCGGTTCAGATAGAGGGCCATGCCGCCCCAGCCGCAACCGATGTCGAGCACACGCTGCTTGGGCTTCAGGTAAAGCTTGGCGGCGATATGCGCCTTCTTGTCGAGCTGGGCCTGCTCGAGGCTGTTGGTCGGATCGGTGAAATAGGCGCAGCTATATTGCCGGTCGGCGTCGAGGAAGAGATCGTAGAGCCGGTCGCTCAGATCATAATGATGCGCGACGTTCTTCTTCGACTGCTTCTCGAAATTGCGTTTGGTCATCCGCGATTTTGTGAGATTCTTCAGATGGTTGACCAGCGTGCCGCGCAGATGCGAGCCTTTGCCATCCTCAAACCGGCCATTGGCGCGGATGAGGTCGAGGAGATCACGAATGTCGCCTTCGTCGATCACCAGCCGTTCGTCGAGGAACGCCTCGGCGGCATGGAGGTGGGGGTTGCTCGCGACGAAATTGGGAGCACCCTTGTCGGTGAAGCGCACCGTGACCGGCTTCAGCGCAGGATCAGGCGTGCCGTAAGTGCGCGTTTCGCCATTGGCATATTTGATGGTGAGCTGGCCACGCTTGAACAGACGGCCGATAAATTTGTTGAACAGCCACATGTCCGGCGACCCTTAACCACGCTTCCAGCGCCGTTAACCTAGTGCAGCCTGCTTCTCCTCGGCAAGCCGATCCAGCTCGGCGCGGCTCTTCTTTTCGGCCGCCGATTTGAGCTGGCCGCACGCCGCCATGATATCCCGCCCGCGCGGGGTGCGCACCGGCGCAGAAATGCCCGCCTTGAAGACGATGTGGGAAAAGCGGGCGATGCGCTCCGGGTCGGAGCATTCATAGGCTGCGCCCGGCCAGGGATTGAACGGGATCAGGTTGACCTTGGCGGGCAGCCTGTACTTGCGGATCAGACGGACGAGCTCCCGCGCGTCCTCGTCGCTGTCATTCTTGTCCTTGAGCATCACATATTCGAAGGTGATGCGGCGCGCATTGTTGGCGCCTGGATAGGCGGCGCAGGCGGCGAGCAGTTCCTCGATCCCGAACTTGCGGTTGAGCGGAACGATCTCGTCGCGGATCTCCTTGGTGACGGCGTGGAGCGAGACGGCGAGATTGACCCCGATCTCCTCGCCCGCGCGCGCCATCATCGGCACGACGCCCGACGTCGAAAGCGTGATCCGCCGCTTCGAAAGCGCAAGCCCATCGCCGTCCATCACCAGCTTGAGCGCATCGCGGACATTCTCGAAATTGTAGAGCGGCTCGCCCATCCCCATCATGACAATGTTGGTGAGCAGGCGCCCCTCGGGCTGCGACGGCCATTCGCCGAGCGCGTCGCGCGCGAGCATCACCTGACTGACGATCTCTCCCGCCGTGAGATTCCGCACCAGCCGCATCGTGCCGGTATGGCAGAAACGGCAGTTGAGCGTGCAGCCCACCTGACTCGACACGCACAGTGTCCCCCGATCGGCATCGGGGATGAACACCATCTCGTAATCCTGCCCGTCATCGGAGCGGAGCAGCCATTTGCGCGTGCCGTCGGTCGACACCTGCGCCTCGACCACCTCGGGACGGCCGACGATGAAGTGCTCCGCGAGCCACGGGTGCATCGCCTTGGCGATGTCGGTCATCAGCGAAAAATCGGTGACGCCGCGATTGTAGATCCAGTGCCAGAGCTGCTTGGCGCGCAGCTTCGCCTGCTTCGGCTCCATCCCCGCCGCCTCAAGCGCGGCGCGGATGTCCGCCTTCGGCAAGCCGATCAAGTCGACGCGGCCGTCCGCGCGGGCAACGGCGGCGCGCGGAATGGATACGGGATCGATGTGGCCGGGGATTTGCATCACTCGCCCGCCAAAGGGTTGGGTTTAGGAAGATAGCAGTCGCGAACGCCATCGACATGATCGATCAGATCGCGAGCGGCACGTTGATCTCCCATCCTGTCTAAAATGACGTCGATTCCTTCCCGTCGAGCAAGTTTCGCTGCCGGTACAAAATCCGCATCTGCTGCGACGATAATGATCTGATCAACCTGTCTTTTGAATGCTAGGGAAGCTACATCCAATCCCAATCTCATATCGACACCCTTTTGTTTAGTGTCGATTTCGAAATCGGTATCTGCAGGTCTGAAATTGGAGGGATCATCAATCAATCGTGCAGTCGCGCTCTCCGTCAAACGCCAACGTGACGCGTCATTGAGCCTTCCAAGTCTGATAGCAATCTTACGAAGTTTTCCGACCTCTCGGTGAAGAGACAAGCGAAACTGAGCATCGGAAGATTTAGAGAAATCGACCGATTTCTTCAAAAGGGGGGTATGCATGCGCTTGGTGAGAGGAGGACAATCGTAGAAAAATAAGCGGTAGAATTGGCGAGACTCTGCAAGCAATTCATTTCGAGAAATTAAATCTTCGACCTGACTGGGACCGATCCGCTGGGTTAAATGCCAATATGCCTGCAAGCCCAACCCATGCGCTACGCTCTTCGGGTCGTTACGGTCGTGATCGGGAAAGCAATGCTTAAATCGGCGCAAAAAAAATGCGCCATCCACAAGAATCGCCGTTGCCATCAACTGTCCCAAAAAGTTGTCCCCGGGAGCGGCCTTGAGCTGATGTCTGCTCTTGCGAGCGCCTCAAGACGGCAAACCGGGGACTTGATGACGCTTATATAGGCCAAAGACCCTGAAAAATCAACTTTGCTGCTCAACAACCCCTTCGGCGGTTGCGCGCCCGGTTTTCCTTCTTGTCTATATGTTTGCCGAGCAGCGCGCCGCCCACGGCACCGCCGACCACCGCGACCGGCCCACCGATGATGGCGCCGCCTGCCACCGCGCCGCCCACGCCTCCTAGAATGGCGCCGGTCGTGCCCTTGCTGCGCTTGCAACGATAGGAGTGATAGCTGTGCCGCTTGCCATGGTAGGTCTTGGCAGCGGCGGGAAATGCGACGATGGGCGCCGTCAGTATCGCCGTCATGACCGCCAATGTTATCCTTTTTCTCATCGATCGCCCTTTTCAATGTATTCGGGGAAACGTCACCAAAGCTGAACCCCGGTGAATGGCAGATGAAAACTCAGCGTCGCGCGCATGCGATCGTAGCCGCATCGATGGCGGTGGCGGCGCCGCGCAGCGGGTAGCTGTCGACGAACCTGCCGCCCTTTTCGCCTTTCGCCGTGACGAGCATCCAATCACCGCTGCGCATCGCGCGCACGATCGCGGCGTCGGCTCGCGCGTCGGGCGCCCAGGCATCGGCGGGGCCGGCGATCAAATCGAATCTTTGCGGCCCGATCGCGAGGGTGACGGGCGTGTCAGGCTTGCGGTTCTTGCGTAGGCGGATGTGGATTTGACCGCCGATGCGCCGTTCCGGCCAGTTGGCGACGCTTGCAAAGGGCCGCCAGTCGCCCTTGGTACGGCGAGGGTCGGCTTCGGCGATCGCGTAGCAGCGATGCGGCATCTTGTCGCGGAAGGCACCCCAGCCGTTGAATACGCCGAGCGGATCGCGGGCGGCGACGGTCGTGCTCAGGAACATGGCGAGGGTTGCCGCCAAGGCGGTCTCTTTCATCCGCTTCATTCTCTTCCTTCGTCACGCTGAACTTGTTTCTGCATCCACCGCGCCACAGGCGCTGTGCTCGCGAGACGGTGGATGCTGAAACAAGTTCAGCGTGACGGGAAGACAAAAATGCACGCGACAACACAACGGGACCGCATATCCCACTGGCGGCTTGGCAAAGCTGCGCTATAACGCTTGCCCACAACCGATCCGGGGGAAGAGACCACGCATGAAGGCGACCATCGAACGCGCGACGCTGCTCAAGAGCCTGAGCCACGTTCAGTCGGTGGTCGAGCGGCGCAACACCATACCGATCCTCTCCAACGTGCTGATCGAGGCGAGCGCCGAAGGCAGTCTCCGCCTGATGGCGACCGATCTCGATCTCCAGATCGTCGATCGGGTCGAGGCGCAGGTCGAGACTGCGGGAGCGACCACCGTACCGGCGCACACGCTGTTCGAGATCGTTCGCAAGCTGCCCGAGGGATCGCAGGTGAGCCTCAGCGCCGCCGAGGGCAAGATGCTGGTGGTCGCGGGGCGCGCGCGCTTCAATCTCGCGACGTTGCCGCGCGACGATTTCCCGGTGATCGCGGAAGGCGAGCTGCCGACGAAGTTCGAGTTGCCCGCCGAGACGCTCAAGCAGATCATCGACAAGACGCGCTTCGCGATCTCAACCGAGGAAACGCGCTACTACCTCAACGGCATCTTCTTCCACGTCTCTGACGAGGCTCAGCCCGTACTCAAGGCGGCCGCGACTGACGGCCATCGTCTCGCGCGCGTCACCGTCCCGCGTCCGGACGGCGCCTCGGGCATGCCCGACGTGATCGTGCCGCGCAAATGCGTGGGCGAACTGCGCAAGCTGCTCGACGAAATCGACGGCACGGTCGGCGTCTCGCTCTCCGCCAGCAAGATCCGCTTCGATCTCGGCACGGCGGTGCTCACCTCCAAGCTGATCGACGGCACTTTTCCAGACTATTCGCGCGTCATCCCGACCGGCAACGACAAGCTGCTCAAGCTCGATCCCAAGAGCTTCATGGACGGCGTCGACCGCGTCGCCACGATCGCCAGCGAGAAGACCCGCGCGGTCAAGATGTCGCTGGAAAAGGACAAGATCACCCTCTCCGTGACCAGTCCCGAGAACGGCACCGCCGCCGAGGAGGTTTCAGGCGAATATGCGGCCGACGGTTTCGATATCGGCTTCAACGCCCGCTATCTGATGGACATTCTCGGCCAGATCGAGGGCGATACGGTCGAGGTCCACCTCGCCGACGCTGCGGCGCCGACGCTGATCCGTGAGAATGACAAGGCGCCCGCGCTGTACGTCCTGATGCCGATGCGGGTTTAACGCGCCTACCGCGTACGAGCCTCAGGCCATTGCCGCTTCCGACCCCTTGCTCGCGCCGAGCCCAAGCTCGGCCTTCAGTTTCTGGAGGCCCTCGGCATAGGCATCGTCGAATACCTTTTCCCGTTCGGTGAAATAGTTGAAATAGCCGGCCGGCGTCACGGGTGTGACCTCGACGAGGTCGATATAGCCGAAATCATCGCTGGCGAGCTTGTTGTCGAAGATGAGATCGTTGATCCGTTTCATGCCCTCGACTTCGGCCTTGTAGCCGACCGAGAACCACATCTCGGTCTGCCAATCCTCGACATCGAAATAATTGCCCGGCAGCCGGCTCCCCCAGCCTTTGGCCAGCGGCCGCACTGCAAAGATCGTCTTGAAGCTATAAAGTTCGGAAACGATGCAAGCGCGATGATAGGCGCCGTCGATCAAATTGAGTGGTGTCTTATCGAAGCCGTATAGCGAAAGCCACAAAGCCGCCTTGAGCGCTTCGGCGGTGATCGGTTCCAAGGCAGTCTTTTTCTGCGGCTGAGCGATCACCTTTCCCGCCGAGGGCTTCGTCCGCGTCAACTTGCTTTCGGAGGGCCAGCAGTCCCGTGCAGCATCGTTGCCGAAAAGCTTGCCCTCGCCGGTCGCCGGATCGAATGCGTTGAAGACGATCCCTATGTCCTTCGTCCCATTGAACAATTCCTCCATTCCGCTGAAAAAGGAGTCGGGGCGCTCGGGCACGTAAAGCTGTGCCGGCATTAGCCTGTCGGCGAGGATTTCGAACAGGCTATCGGACGATCCCGGCCAGGTGAACCAACGCGCGAAGCCTTCGCGAAAGGCGGGACGAAACACACCCGGCATGCCCTTGAGCAGAATGCGCAGCGTACCGAACAGTCCCTCGGCGCTGTCCGGCTTGATGAGTTCCTCCTTGAGGTCAAGGTTCCGCAACCAGGCCGCGAGCACAACGATTTGCCCACTGGTGACCGTGATCATCCTGGGGCGAACGTCGAGTTCAGAGGCGGCCGTAAGGAATCCGGCACCATGGGCATTGAAGCCGCCAAGACCGGCTAAAGCAAACGCGACATCCCGATACATCGCGACTCTCCTTGATGAGTCTCCATTATGATCTCATATTTTCGCTGCAACGCAACATCACACAGCGCACCTTTGCTCGCGCTCTCAACGTGCGCTACGCGCAGTCGATGGCCATCGCCCGCCTCCAGCTCAGCAATTTTCGCTCCTATCCAGCCGCGCAAATCGAATCCAAGGCGGGGCTGATCGTCCTCACCGGCGAGAACGGCGCTGGCAAAACCAACGTGCTGGAGGCACTGTCGCTGCTGTCGCCCGGCCGGGGCCTGCGTGGCGCGACGCTTTCGGAAATGGCCCGCGATCGGGGGCCGGGCGGCTTCGCGGTCGCGACACGGCTCGCCGGTGATATCGACATCGGCACCGGCACCACCCCGGCAACGCCTGAGCGGCGGCAAGTTCGAATCAACGGGGCGGCCGCGTCCGCCAATGCCATGGCGGAATGGCTGTCGCTGCTGTGGCTCACGCCCGCAATGGACCGTTTGTTTACCGACAGCCCAGGCGGGCGGCGGCGCTTCCTTGATCGGCTGGTGCTGGCGATCGAGCCAGCCCACGCCAGCCATTCCGTGCGCTACGAGGCGGCGATGCGATCTCGCAACAAGCTGCTCGACGAGCCCGGGAAGGCTGATCCGGCCTGGCTCGATGCGCTCGAAGCCCAGATGGAAGAGCATGGCGCCGCAATCACCGAGGCGCGGAGGCGTGCCGTGGAAGACCTGGCAGATCGGCTCATCCAGCAGCCAGAAGGGCCGTTCGCGCGCGCCAGCGTCGCTCTCGACGAGGGCGGCGATCTTGCGTCGCTGCGATCGTCCCGCGCGCGGGACGCCGCTGCAGGGCGCAGCTTGAGCGGCCCGCATCGAGCCGACTTGCTGGTGCGCCATGTGGACAAGGGCCAGCCTGCCGACCGCTGCTCGACCGGCGAGCAGAAGGCGCTGCTGCTCGGCATCACGCTGGCGCACGCTGATCTGGTCGCGGAGCAGCGCGGTGCAAGGCCGATTCTGCTGCTGGATGAGGTCGCCGCGCATCTCGATCCCGCACGGCGTGCGGCGCTGTTCGAACGGCTCTCTGCCGCCGGCGGCCAGGTATGGATGACGGGGACCGAGCCGGCGCTGTTCGCCGATGCCCCAAAAGAAACGCAGCGCCTCATCGTTGCCGATGGGACGCTGCGTCTGGCATGATGAGCGCTCGACAGGTCAGGCGAAGCTGACGCTGGTCTTGCCCCGCCGCGAGCGCATCGCCCCGCCGATCATGCCTTCTAATCGCTGCCGTCGGATCGCTCGCCCGGGAAAGGAACGCAACATCACGTAAACGACGTGTTTGGCTTGCGACCACAACGGCTGAGATTTGGATAACCAAAGTCATAGGCCACTACTATCAAACATGTTGGTAAATATTCGCGTGTGCGTCCTGTTTTGGGACGGCGACCATATGTGGCGGGCGCAGGCACCCCGGTGCGTGTTTCGCTTGGGTTCCGAGTCGGGCGCCGCTATATCCTCGGCATGACGAACGAACCGCAGAAATCTGAGTATGGCGCCGAGTCGATCAAGGTCTTGAAGGGCCTCGACGCGGTGCGCAAGCGCCCCGGCATGTATATCGGCGATACCGACGACGGATCGGGCCTCCACCATATGGTGTTCGAGGTCTCCGACAATGCGATCGACGAGGCGCTGGCGGGCCATTGCGACAAGATCGTGATCACGCTCAACCCCGACGGATCGGTGTCGGTCGAGGATAACGGGCGCGGCATTCCTACGGGCATCCACCCCGAGGAAGGCGTGTCCGCCGCCGAGGTGATCATGACCCAGCTCCACGCGGGCGGGAAGTTCGAGAATACGTCCGACGACAATGCCTACAAGGTTTCGGGCGGCCTGCACGGCGTGGGCGTGTCGGTGGTGAATGCGCTCAGCGATTTCCTCGACCTGACGATCTGGCGCGACGGCGAGGAGCATTATATGCGCTTCCAGCGCGGCGATGCGGTCGCGCCGTTGAAGGTCGTCGGGCCCGCCCCAGACGGCAAGAAGGGCACCAAGGTCACCTTCATGCCCTCGGCCGACACCTTCAAGATCACCGAGTTCGATTTCGAGAAGCTCGAGCATCGCTATCGCGAACTCGCCTTCCTCAATTCGGGGGTGCGGCTGTTCCTGGTCGACGCGCGCCATGCCGAACGCGTCGAGCATGAACTTTATTATGAAGGCGGGATCGCGGCCTTCGTAAAATATCTCGACCGCACCAAGACCCCGCTGATGCCCGATCCGATCGCGATCACCGGGCAGCGCGACGATGTCGGGATCGACGTCGCGCTCGAGTGGAATGACAGCTATTATGAACAGGTTCTCTGCTTCACCAACAACATCCCGCAGCGCGACGGCGGCACCCACCTCGCCGCCTTTCGCGCCGCGCTGACCCGCACGCTCAACAATTATGCGGAAAAGTCGGGCCTGCTGAAGAAGGAGAAGGTCTCGCTCACCGGCGACGACATGCGCGAGGGACTGACCGCGATCGTCTCGGTCAAGCTGCCCGACCCGAAATTCTCCAGCCAGACCAAGGACAAGCTGGTTTCCTCCGAGGTGCGCCAGCCGCTCGAAAGCCTGATGGCCGACAAGCTTGCCGAATATCTAGAAGAAAATCCGGCCAATGCCCGCGCGATCGTCCAGAAGGTGATCGACGCCGCCGCCGCGCGCGAGGCCGCCCGCAAGGCCCGCGAGCTGACCCGGCGCAAGGGCGCGATGGATATCGCCTCTCTCCCCGGCAAGCTCGCCGACTGCCAGGAACGCGATCCCAGCAAGTGCGAGTTGTTCCTCGTCGAGGGGGATTCGGCCGGCGGCTCCGCCAAGCAAGGCCGCGACCGCAACATCCAGGCAATCCTCCCGCTCAAGGGCAAGATTCTCAATGTCGAGCGCGCGCGTTTCGACCGGATGCTTTCCTCCAAGGAGGTCGGCACGCTGATCCAGGCGCTCGGCACCGGCATCGGCCGCGACGATTTCAACATCGAGAAGCTGCGCTACCACAAGATCGTCATCATGACGGACGCCGATGTGGACGGCGCGCATATCCGCACGCTCCTGCTCACCTTTTTCTACCGGCAGATGCCAGAGATCATCGCGCGCGGGCATCTCCATATCGCCCAGCCGCCCCTCTACAAAGTGAGCAAGGGCCGTTCCGAGGTCTATCTCAAGGATGACGGCGCGCTCGACCAATATCTGGTTGATGCGGGCGTCGGCTCGATGGTGCTTGAAAGCTCGGGCGGCGCGCGCAGCGGCGACGATCTGCGCGCGCTGATCGACCATGCCCGACGGATGCGGACGCTGATGGGTTATGTGCCACGCCGTTACGATCCGATGGTAGTAGAGGTGCTGGCGTTGACCGGAGCGCTGGCGCCGGGACTGCCGTCGGACGCGAAGCGGCAGGCACTCGAGGCGGCGGCGGCCTGGCTCGGCCGCGCCGACCCGGAGGCAAGCTGGTCCGCCGAGATCGCGGCGGATGGGGGCTATCATTTCCAGCGCATGTGGCGCGGCGTTGCCGACCATCATATCGTCGATGCGGGCTTCGTCGCATCGGCCGAAGCGCGCAAGCTGCACGCGCTCGCAACCGAACAGCGCGACAGCTATTCGGGAACCGCCAGGCTGGTAACGCTGAAGGCCGCCGAAAGGACGACCGAGAGCGAGGATGAGGATAGCCCGGCCGATCCGCGCGGCGTTCCGATAGCGCGTCCGTCCGACCTGCTCCAGGCCATCTTCGCAACGGGCCGAAAGGGCCTCTCGATCGCGCGCTACAAGGGTCTTGGCGAAATGAACGCCGAGCAGCTCTGGGAAACGACGCTCGATCCGACCAACCGTTCGCTGCTCAAGGTCGAGATCGAGCAGGCCGACGTGGCCGACGAGATCTTCACCCGCCTGATGGGCGACGTCGTCGAGCCACGCCGCGAGTTCATCCAGGAAAATGCCCTGAGCGTCGCCAATCTCGACGTTTGAACCAGATCAATGATGCATGCCCTGCATGTCGTCAGGCGCAATGAGTTCGATCATCGGAGCCGGATCTGGGATGCTGTGCCAGGCTTGGCCAGGCGCCGGAATGTTGACCCAGCGACTCATGCCCGACACGCAAGTCTGCTCGACCGGGAAATAGAGCGGGCCGGCTGACGCCGGCAGCTTCATCATCACGCCAAACTGATCGAACTGATCCGCGGACAGACGGCCGATCCACGTAATCGCCGCCACCCGATCCTTGATCACGCGCCCGCCTTCGTCCTTGATCGAGGTAGCGAGCGGTACGCGTTCGATATTGAGGTTCCAGCCAGGTTTTGGCTGGGGGCGGGCGGACGCGACGCCCTCGGGGATGCTGATCCGCACCGACACGGTATCGCTGGCACCGCAGCCAAGGGAGACCCGGAGGAAACCAGCATAATAGCTGCCCGCCTGGGCTTGCGGCTCGGCAAAGACGATATGGCCCGCCGCGGGGAGCGGGAGGGCTGCGACGAGTCCTCCGAGGAACATGCAATGCAACGTGAAACGCATTCGGATTCCCCTCAGAAGGTGGCACGCACGCCGCCATAAACGGCACGACGCTCGATAGGATAGAAGGCGACGACGCTGGTGGTGACGGCGGATATGTCACCTATCGCCTTTTTGTTCGTCAGGTTGCGGACGTCGAGGAACACGGTGATCCCATCGCGCATCCGTGCCTCCGCGCCGAGCCCGAACATGACGTAGCCGGGCGCACGAAGGGTGCTGAAATAATCCGCCCACGCCCCTTTCGGCGTCCATTCGATGCCGGGGGTCACGCTGATCGCATCGGTACCGATCCGCAGCTCTGCGCGATACTGATGATTCGGGATCACCGGCAGACGGTTGTCGCCATAGACAGCGTCGTTCCGGAACCGGAAGTCGTTGAGCATATAGACCTGTCGCAGCCGCGCCCACGGCGCCAGCGCCAGATCCAGTCCTGCCTCGATGCCCTGATGCCGGGTACGGTCGGCGTTGAAGGTCGCCGCCGGACGATCGGCGCTGACCGCGAACTGCAGCATCTCGCCCCGGAGATCCGCGCGGTAGATACTGACGTCCCATGCGGCGATTCCCAGCGTGCCGCGCGTGCCGATCTCGGCTGTCCACGCTTTCTGCGCGCCCACCGGCGTGAAGCCTGGCACGTCGCCGAACGGAACCTGACTCAGTTCGCTGAACCCCGGCAATTCCACCGAGCGGCCATAATTGGCATAGAATTGGATGTTCGCGCCTGGTTCCACGAGCAGGCCCAGCTTGAGCGCGAAGCTGTCGAAATCCGCCTCGCCGCTGCGGGACGGCGCCAGCCGGTTGTCGATTTTGCGTTCGCCGCTCGTATAAATTCCGCCCACTATGAGGGTGAGCGCGGGCAGCGGCTTCACGCGCACCTCGCCATAGCTGTTGATCGTCCGCGCCGTCTGTCGCGCATCGGCCGTGAGCGCGCCGCGCCGCCCGCCGACATTGACGAATTGCCTGGCCGCCATCGTGCCGAAGCGCGCCTGCGTGCCCAGCGTCGCTTCCCATGGCAGCCCACCGAGGTCGCCCGCGAGATCGAGGCTTGCGAACACGCCCCGATCCCGGCTGTTCTGGTCGATCACCTGGAAGATCGGATGGAAGAGCTGCTTGGCGTTGTAGAAAAGGCCGAAGGCGAGCGTGCCCGATCCCAGCGCGACCGTCGTCCGATTCTGCAGGCGGATCGAATCGATGTCGCGTTCCTGATCGCTGCTGATGTTGCTCGGCCGGGAGATTCTGGGCGTCGTCAATGCCTCCCCGAGCGTGAGCGAGCCGGGCAAATTCTGCCGGATATGGCTGATCGTGGCGTAAAACCGCGTTTCGGCCGTATCGGAAAGGCGCAGCCCGGCGTTGCCGTTGAAGCGGATGGCATGGCGCTTCGCATGCTGCCGGTCGCCATCCGAACTGTCGCCGGTCAGTGCGAGATAGGCATCGCCTCGACCGGTATAGAAAGCGGCCGCCGCCTTGCCCCGAACCGTATCGAAGCTGCCGCCGTCGAAGCGCAGATCGAGGCGCGGTGCTGTCCGGCCGGTCGGCGTCACCGCGTTGATCGCGCCGCCCAGCGTCGAGCCGCCTAGCCGTAGCGCGTTGGCGCCGCGATAGACGTCGATCCGCTCGAACACTTGCGGGTCAAGCTCCTGGAAATCGCCATTGTCATCGGCGAGATTGATCGGAATCCCGTCCTGCAGCAGCGTGAGCCCACGCATATGGAAACCTCGGCTGATGCCCGAGCCGCGGATCGACAGCCGTACCTCCTGACCAAACCGCGGCTGGGCGTGGACCCCCGGCGAGAAAGCAAGTGCATCGCGCAACGAAACCGCGATGCGATCGGCGAATTCGGCCTGGTCGATCGAATCGACGCCGCCCGGCGTATGCTGAACAATCTCGGACGGACTGGGCTGCGCGGTAACGGTGATCGTCGACCGATCTTCTGCCGAGGCCGGCGCGATGATGAAAACAGGGGCCAGCGCCAGCAGCGCGACCCGGTGAGAAATAGCCATGATAAGAACGTCCACTGATGGCGCGCCGACGCGCGCATGCGGTTCAGGGCGCGTCGTGCGCCCGCGAAACGACGGTCAGATGGAAGGCGGTCCGCGTAGCGGCGGCCTCAGCCGGAATGGCTGCGCAGCCGGGAAGGGTCGCGTGGGAAGGGTGCTTTGCGCGACGACATAGGCGATCGCCGCGACAAGCAACTGCGGCGGGGTACCGGAAAGCATCGGCATGGCCGACCCCGTGAAGACGCAAGGCGCATGATTCCCTTTTGCAGGATCGCTCTTGTGCTGTGTCTTGCCGATATCGACCCAGACGGATGCCTCCGCACCCTTGCCCGAACAGATGCTGAGCGCGATCCGGCCGCTTTCCGGCATGAAACCGGCGGGCACGAAGAAGCGCGTGGAGAGCGCGCACAGCGCGAGCAACAGCAGCGCCGCCCTGATCCATCCACTCCTGAGATGCAGCCCCCGGGTCATCGCGCGCCCGATACCAACGGGCAGACGATCAGTCGAGCAGGATCGCGTCGGGATCGCCGTCCGAGAGAATGCGCCGCGCGGCGCGGCGGGCGAAGCGGAGCGTCTCGACCTTGCGCCGCGCGGCGGCAAGCGGGCGCTTTTCCGCCTCGCGCAGGATCGCCGCATCATAACGGTCGGCCACTATCAGCCCGCAGCAGCCAGGCCGGAACCAGTCCTCCTCAAACGGGCCGAGATCGAACCCGGAGGGCACCGCCCAGAAGAAGCGGTCGCAATAGTCGAGATAGTCCGGCCATTTGAGGTCGCCGCGAAGGTCCGCGCGCGAGACCTTGATCTCGACGATCACCACCTCGCCCCGGGCATCGAGCGCCATGATGTCGGCGCGTCGACCATTGCCAAGCGGAACCTCGCACAGCGCCATGAAATCATGCCGGAACAGCAATCGCGACACGCCACGCGCAACATCGGCGGCGACCAGCGGGGTGTCGGCAAGGCAAGGCTCCATCGCAGGAGGATAGAACAATATGGGAACAAGGCAAGGGGCGGGCTACGCCGCGTCCAGCATCCCGTCGAGCGTGTCGAGTGCTATCCCGTCGAACTCGACCAGCCAGAGATCGGTGTCGAACTTGCGCCGCCGTTCCAGATAATCCGCCAGAGCCGCGCCGTCGTCGAGATCGGCCGGTCCCGTCGATATCCAGCCGGGACTCCCGTCGAACCGCAGCCCCCGCTCGCGAACCGCCACCGTCCGCCCGCGATCAGCGATCAGCAGCAGCAATGCGCCCGCCGTTGCATCCCCTTTGGCGAGCACCGCTCCGGTCCCACCTTCGGCCTCAGCCTTGCGGATCAATGCGGACACCAGCACCGCCGATGTCAGGCGCGGCGTCATCCCGCCGTCCGATAGCCGGGCAAGCCGGCGAGCGGGATGTGCGAGCGCATGAAAGTGCCCGTGCCCCTCGCGCATTCGTCGCCGTCCGCATCGATCAGCCGCGCATCAGCCACGAATACCCGGCGCTTGCCGCTGACCCAATGCCCTTCCGCGGTCACAGGCCCGGACGAAATGGGCTTGGTCAGGAACAGATTGAACGCGGTGGTGAGCAGGAAGCGATCGGTGCACAAACTGTTCGCGGCGTAGAAGGCCGCGTCGTCCAGCATCTTGAAATAAAGTGTGCCGTGCGCGGCCGCCGCCGCATGGTGGACCCGCTCGTCGGCGTCGAAATGAATCCGCGCGAAGCCTTGCGAGATGATTTCCAGCCGGGACGGAAAGAGATGGTTCACCGGCGCCGACGCATAGAGCGACTCCAGCGCGCGGAAATGGGCAAGCTGGCCGGAAAGCGCCGGCCTGCCCGAATCAGGCACCGCGCCCATCCCCGTTCGCGAGCAGCGCATAGAGCGCGTCGGGCGATCCCGCGCCCCGCAGCTTGGCGACGAAGGTGCGGTCGCGCAGTTTTCGGCTCACGCGCGCCAGCGATTTGAGATGCTCCACCCCTGCATCCGGCGGCGAGAGCAGCAGGAAAATCAGATCGACCGGCATATCGTCGATCGCGGCGAAATCGATTGGCGAGGCAAGCCGGGCGAAGATCCCGACCACCCGGTCGAGCCCCTCGATCTTGCCGTGTGGAATCGCCACGCCGCCGCCGAACCCGGTCGAGCCCAGGCGTTCCCGGTCCACGAGCCGCTCCGTCACGGCCGTTGCGGACAATTTCCGGTTTTTGGCTGCGATTCGGGATAGCTGAATGAACAGCGACTTCTTGTTGGGCACCGCCAGCGCGGCGATGACATCGTCGGGCGTCAGCAGATCGCCAAGCGAGTCGACGCTGCGAGGCGCGCCATTCGCCGGATCGGCGTCAGATTGGGAAAGAAGTTCGCCCATGGCGGGTCCACGCGCGGCGTCAGGCCGCCCGTTGCGGTTCCACCCAGCCGATCGTCCCGTCCGTCCGACGGTAGACCATATTGAAGGCACCCGTTCCCGAGTTCCGGAACATGAGCGCGTTGGTATTGCGCAGATCGAGCATCATCACTGCATCGGACACGCTCGCTTCGGGAATGTCGACGCGAGTTTCGGCGATGATGACGGGATTGTCCGGCGCCTCATCCTCATGATCGGGGGCGGCCTGGAATACCGTATAGCCGGCGTCGGCATCGATTCCGTCAAGCAGAACCACCGTGCCATTGGCCGGGCCATGCCGATCCTTGAGGCGGCGCATATAGCGGCGGAGCTGGGTTTCGATGCGATCGGCCGCCTGATCGAAGGCTGGATGCGCCTCCATCGCCGAGCCGTGGCCCTTGAGGATCACGCCCTGCATGACATGCGCGATGATATCGCAGACGAAGCCATTGTCGTGCGGCCCGCGTCCAAACGTGACCTGCGCGGAAAGACTGCGCGAGAAATATTTCTGGGCGATGCCCTGGAGTCGTGTCTCGACATGATCGCGAAGCGCCGCGCCGGTATCGACCTGGTGGCCAGCAACCCGGATTTCCATCTCAAAACCTCCACTCTGTCTGCCGCCCGCCGCGGGGGAAAAGATGGCGGGGCGGCCTTAGTCCCGGCATTTGCCCGGGTCAACCGGCCTGCTTTTCCTCAAGCCAAAGCGGATCGACCAGCTTCGCCAGAAAAGTCTTGTGGCGTTCCAGTTCCTCGGGGCTGGCGGAGTGCTGTCGCGGCGGACGGATCGCCACGCGAGGCGGCGCCGGATCGCCGAACATTATCCTGTCGCGGGCTTTCGGCGCTGGCTCGGTCTTCAACGACAGGCCGATCTGCCGGCCGCCGGACAATTCCACGTAGAGCTGGGCGAGAAGCTGCGCGTCGAGAAGGGCGCCATGCTTTACACGATGGCTGCGATCAATGCCGTAGCGGGTGCATAGCGCGTCCAGACTGTGCTTCGCGCCCGGATGTCGCGCTCGCGCGATCGCAAGCGTATCCACCATCCGGCCCATATCGATCGCCACCCGGCCGCAGGCGCCAAGCTCCCAGTTCAAAAAGCCGAAATCGAAGGCAGCGTTATGAGCGATCAGCGGCGAATGCCCGATGAAGTCGATCAGTTCTTCGGCCTTGTCCGCGAAGAACGGCTTGTCCGAAAGGAAGACCGCGCTGAGCCCGTGCACTGCTTCGGCCTCGCTTGGCATCGGGCGCCCGGGGTTGAAATAACAGTGAAAATGGCGGCCGGTCTCGATCTTGTTGACGAGCTCGACGCAGCCGATTTCCACCAGCCGGTGCCCGTCGATTGGACTTAGCCCGGTGGTCTCAGTGTCGAATACAATTTCACGCATATATCGACTATCGGCCTACCGAGCCCCGAAGACAAGCGATGAGTCTGCGAATTCGGGCACGAGTCTGGTGCAACTGGACGCCGGTTTCGATCACATGATCGGCGCGCCGGCGCTTTACCGGGTCGGGAACCTGCAACGCGCGGATGTGAGCGAGCTTGGCGGCGGTCATGGCGGCACGCGCCATCACGCGCTTGCGCTGCATCCAGGCCGGTGCCGAAACGACCGCCACCTGGTCCACCTCGCGATGTGACCCCTTTTCATAGAGCAACGGAATATCTAGCACGACCAATGGCTTAGCGCGATAGCGGCGCAGGAAGTTGCGCCGCGCAACCGCGACGGGGGGATGCACGATCCGCTCAAGCCGATGCAGCGCCGCCTTGTCGCCCAACACATAATGCGACAGCACAGCCCGATCGATGCCCCCGGCTTTCTCCGTTCCGGGAAATTCGCGCTCGATCAGCGCCACGAGCGCGCCTCCTGGCCCTTGCAACCGATGGACCTCGGCATCGGCATCGAATACCGGCACGCCTTCGGCGCGAAACATGGCGGCAACGGTGGATTTTCCCATGCCGATCGAACCGGTAAGTCCCAGCACGATCATGACGTCAGCAAGGTCCGCAGCTCTGCATCGTGCTGGCGCGGCGCCGACAGGCCGAAAAAGCGTTCGAATGCCACCGCTGCCTGCCCGACCAGCATTTCGAGCCCGTCAAATGTCCGCAGCCCGCGTTTCCGCGCTTCGGCCAACAGCGGAGTTTCAAGCGGTGCATAGACGATATCGTAGACGAGCGCGCCGGGTGGGACATGGCTGAAATCGATCGCGAGCGGCGGCTGGCCGTGCATTCCGAGCGAGGTCGTGTTGACGACCAGATCGAGGACGCCCGACCGGTCATCCCAGGCGAAATCGGTCGGCTGGGCCCAACTGGCGAGCGACGCCGTCATCGTATCCGGCGCCTCCTGATCGATTTCCCGAAGGATATCGAGCGTCTTTCCCTGATCGCGCGCGATCATCGCGATGGTGAAACCTTCATTGGCCAGGGCATGGGCAATCGCTCTCGCCGCGCCTCCCGATCCGATGATCCGGGCCATCCGAAAGAGATGTTCATCGGCTAGCAAAGGCCGCAACGGTTCCAGAAATCCTGCCCCGTCGCTATTATATCCGACCAAGCCGCCGTCCCAGCTCCGCACCACGGTATTGACGGCGCCGATTGCTTCCGCCTGGGGATCGATTCGGTCAAGCAACGACATCACCGCCTGCTTGTGCGGAATGGTGACGTTGCAACCACGCCAGTCCGCATCGCCCCTGCAGCGCGCGAAATAATCCGCGAGCGCATCGGGCGTGACATGACAGCGATCGTAATGCGCCTCGATGCCGAGCTCTTCGATCCAGAATCCGTGGATCAGCGGCGATTTGGAATGCGCGATCGGATCACCGATCACCTCGGCGTAGGGAGTTTTCATGACGCCAATATGCCCCTGACCCGCAGATAATCGAGCAGCGGCAGGAACGGCAGCCCCAGGATGGTGAAATGGCTGCCCTCGATCCGCGAAAAAAGCTGCGCGCCGAGTCCCTCGAGCCGGAAGCAGCCGACACAACCACTGATCGCAGGCCATTCGGCATCAAGATAGGAATCGAGAAACGCGTCCGAAAAATTCCGCATCGTCAGCCTGGCCGCATCGATATGGCGCCAGACGGGCACGCCATCCTCGCAGATTACAGCAGCGCTGATCAGCCGATGCGTGGCGCCGCGCAATCGCTGCAACTGAGCGCGTGCATCGTCCCTGCTGCCAGGCTTGTCGAACATCTCGCCATCGTCGAGCGTCAGCACCTGATCGCAGCCCAGCACGAAATCGCCCGGCCGCCGTCCCGAAAGCCGGAGCGCCTTGAATTCCGCAAGACCGTCGGCAAGACCGCGCGCGTCGACACCCTGCGCCTTCAGCCCCGCCTTGGCCGCGTCCTCATCAACGCCGGGGCTCATGGCCTCATGCGGCACGCCCGCCGCCGCCAGCATCGCGCGCCGCGATGCGGATTGCGAGGCGAGCACCAGCGTCATGGCTCCGATTCGTCCGGATTCCGCTCATTGACGAGGTTGATGATCGCGGCCGCAGTCTCCTCGATCGAACGGCGGGTGACGTCGATCACCGGCCAGGCCTGATCCGAGAACATCCGCCGGGCATAGGCGACCTCGGCGGTGACGCGCTCCTGGTCGACATAGGCTGTCTCGGGCGCCTGATTCAGCGCGAGCAGCCGGTTTCGGCGCACCTGGACCAGTCGTTCGGGGCTTGTGGTCAAGCCAACGACGAGCGGATTCTTGAGGTTGAACAGGGCTTGCGGCGGCGGCGCTTCCATAACCAGCGGGATGTTGGCGACCTTATATCCGCGATTGGCGAGATAGATCGAGGTCGGCGTCTTGGACGATCGCGACACGCCGACGAGCACTATGTCCGCTTCTTCCCAATCCTCTACCCCGACCCCGTCGTCATGGGCGATAGTGAACTGGATCGCATCGACACGGCTGAAATAGGCGGCGTCGAGCATATGCTGCCGGCCCGGCCGCGCCTTGGCCTCCTGACCCAGCATCCGCGAGAGCGCATCGATCACCGGATCAAGAGCGGAGACCGCAGGAAGGCCGAGCACATGACAACGATCCTCAAGCTTGCGCCTGATCTCGCCGTTGACGATCGTGAACAGCACCAGTCCCGGCTTCTGCGCGATCTCGACAAGGATACGGTCGAGATGTCCCTCGGAACGCACCATCGGCCAGAAATGCTTGATCGTCTCCACCCCATCGAACTGGGCGAGCCCCGCCTTGGCGACGGTCTCCAGCGTCTCGCCGGTCGAATCCGAAAGAAGATGGAGGTGGAGCCGGATCATCGGCCGTAAAGGCTGTGCATAAGCATGGGGAAGGAGCTAGCGGATACTGCCGTGCTCCATCAAGCCAACGATTTATCCCCGGCTTGCCGATTCCGTTCCGCTCCTTCTCCACAGCCTGTCCCTGTCATCCCCAACCTGTGGATTACGGGAATTCCCATGATCGACTCGATGGGCCCCTGTAGCGACCGCCCGAGTCAAGCTGTTGGCAATCGCGTCGACTGCGAATAAACCCCGCCATCCGCCGCCCTACATCTCACTACAAAGCTCTTTAAATATTTAGGATAGATATGGAGTCCTCATTGTCCGGCCTGCACAGGATCGCTGATCGCCAGCCGGACAAGGCCTTGCTCTCGGTCCTCCGTGGCAAACGAACGGATCCGCCGCCGGTCTGGCTGATGCGTCAGGCCGGGCGCTTTCTGCCCGAATATCGCGCGCTGCGTGCCAAAATGGGCGGCTTCCTTGATCTGGTCAATGACAGTGAAGCTGCCGCCGAGGTGACGCTTCAGCCGATCCGTCGTTTCGGCTTCGACGGCGCCATCCTTTTCTCAGACATCCTTGTCGTCCCGCATGCGCTGGGACAGGATTTGTGGTTCGAGGCCGGAGAAGGCCCGCGCCTTGCGCCCAGGCTGGTGGACCATGCGCTGGCGGGATTGGAAAGAGCGCCCCAGCGGCTCCAGCCGGTCTACGAAACCGTGCGCCGGGTGAGAGCGGAGCTGCCTCATGAGGTGACGTTCCTGGGTTTTGCCGGCAGCCCCTGGACCGTCGCCACTTATATGGTCGCCGGGCAGGGTAGCCGCGAGCAGGCCGAAGCGCGGCGCATGGCTTATCGCGATCCCGGCGCGTTCGGTGGGATCATCGCCGCGATTGTCGATGCGACGGTCGATTATCTTTCCGCGCAGGTGGAAGCCGGCGTCGATGCCGTGCAGCTCTTCGATAGCTGGGCAGGCAGCCTTTCGCCCGCGCAGTTCGAACGCTGGGTAATCGCGCCGACGGCGGAGATCATGGCGCGGCTGCACGATCGCCATCCTGGACTTCCCATCATCGGATTTCCCAAGGGCGCCGGCGGGAAGCTCGCCAGTTATGCTCGCGAGACCGGCGCCGATGCGATCGGCCTTGATGAGACGGTCGATCCCGAATGGGCCGATGCCGTGCTGCCCAAAAACCTGCCGGTGCAAGGCAATCTCGATCCGTTGGCGTTGATCGCGGGCGGCGAGATGTTGGATCAGGCGGTCGACCGGATTTTGAGGGCTTTCGCTTCGCGCCCGCATGTGTTCAACCTCGGCCACGGAATATTGCCCGACACGCCGATCGCGCATATCGAGCGGTTGCTGGATCGGGTGCGGGGGACAAGCTTATGATCGGGATGCTTGGCGCCGCTTATCCCTGGGTGAAGGCGGCGCATCTCATCTTCGTCATCTTCTGGATTTCGGGACTGTTCATGCTTCCGCGCTTCTATGTCTACCACCAGCCGACAACGCCGGGGTCGGCCGAGGACAAATTGTGGGTTGAACGCGAAGGGCGCTTGCGTCGGATCATCATCAATCCGGCGATGATCCTCGTCTGGATTTTCGGCCTCCTGCTGGCCTTCGATCAGGGCTTGTGGAGCGAGGGCTGGTTCCAAGCCAAGTTCGCGGCGGTGCTCCTGCTGTCCGGCTTTCATGGCTGGGCGGTGGGCTATGGCAGGAAGCTCGCCGCTGGCCACCGTCCGCCGACCGACAAGGCCCTGCGCATGATGAACGAAATCCCCGGAATCGCGACGGCGGTGATCGTCATTCTCGTGATCGTTCGGCCGTTTTAGCCGCCGGGCTGCCTTGACTTGAACCCCGTGCGCGCTTAATTCGGACTCTCGCGCCAGCCAGTCCTCTCGCGGCGCATTCCTTCCTTCCGCACTACGCGTCCCTGCGTTCGCCATTCGGCATAATATCGGAAAATCCCAATGCATCTCAAAGAATTGAAGAAAAAGACTCCCGCCGATCTGGTGGCCATGGCCGAGGAGTTGGAGGTCGAGGGCGCCTCGACCATGCGCAAGCAGGATCTGCTGTTCGCGATCCTCAAGGCCCAGGCTGAAAATGGCGAACAGATTATGGGGGAGGGCACCATCGAGGTGCTGCCCGACGGCTTCGGCTTCCTGCGCAGCCCCCAGGCCAATTATCTCGCCGGTCCCGACGACATCTACGTCTCGCCCAACCAGGTCCGCAAATTCGGCCTGCGCACCGGCGACACGGTCGAAGGCGAGATCCGTGGCCCCAAGGACGGCGAGCGTTATTTCGCGCTGACCCGGCTGGTCTCGGTCAATTTCGACGATCCCGAAGCAGTCCGTCATCGTGTCAACTTTGACAACTTGACGCCACTCTACCCCGACGAGAAGCTCACGCTCGATACACTCGACCCCACCGTCAAGGACAAGTCGGCCCGCGTGATCGACATCGTCTCGCCGCAGGGCAAGGGACAGCGCGCGTTGATCGTGGCGCCGCCGCGCGTCGGCAAGACCGTGCTCCTGCAGAACATCGCCAAGGCGATCACCGACAACCATCCCGAGGTCTTCCTGATCGTGCTGCTGATCGATGAGCGGCCCGAGGAAGTCACCGACATGCAACGCTCGGTGAAGGGCGAGGTCATCTCCTCGACCTTCGACGAGCCCGCCAGCCGCCACGTCCAGGTCGCCGAGATGGTGATCGAGAAGGCCAAGCGTCTCGTCGAGCACAAGAAGGATGTCGTCATCCTGCTCGACTCGATCACCCGTCTCGGCCGCGCATACAACACAGTGGTGCCAAGCTCCGGCAAGGTGCTGACCGGCGGCGTTGACGCCAACGCGCTCCAGCGGCCGAAGCGCTTCTTCGGCGCCGCGCGCAATATCGAGGAGGGCGGATCGCTCTCGATCATCGCCACCGCACTGATCGATACCGGCAGCCGCATGGATGAGGTGATCTTCGAAGAGTTCAAGGGTACCGGCAATTCCGAAATCGTGCTCGACCGCAAGATCGCCGACAAGCGCATCTTCCCGGCGATGGACGTCGGCAAATCCGGCACCCGCAAGGAGGAGCTGCTGGTCGACAAGGGCAAGCTATCGAAGATGTGGGTGCTGCGCCGCATCCTCATGCAGATGGGCACCGTCGACGCGATGGAATTCCTTCTCGACAAGATGAAGGATTCCAAGAGCAATGAGGATTTCTTCGATTCGATGAACCAGTAGGGGTCGAGGGCGTTCGCTAGCGATGCTTGAACTCTGGCAGCATATCGTCGCCGACTTTTCCAATATCGGTTCGCCCAGCGCTCTGGCCGCTTTTGGTCAGGTGCTAATGATCGACGTCATGCTCGCCGGCGACAATGCGATCGTCGTCGGTGCGTTGGCGGCGGGCCTGCCGCCCGATCAGCGACGCAAGGTGATCCTGATCGGCATCATTGCCGCGCTGGTGCTGCGCATCGTATTCGCGCTGGTGGTCACCCAGCTCATGCAGGTCGTTGGCCTGATCTTGGCAGGCGGCCTGCTGCTGCTATGGGTGGCGTGGAAGATGTATCGCGAGCTGCATCCGGCGCATGGCGGGGATACGCCGGGCGACCTGACGGATGATGATGTCTCGGGGCTGACACCGGCCAAGAGCTTCGCCGGCGCCGCCTGGGCGGTCGCGGTGGCCGATGTGAGCATGAGCCTGGACAACGTGCTCGCGGTCGCGGGCGCGGCACGCGAGCATCCCGGCATCCTGATCGTCGGTCTGCTGCTTTCCGTGGCGCTGATGGGCATCGCCGCCAACATCCTTGCCCGCTATATCGAGCGCTACCGCTGGATCGCCTATATCGGCCTCGCGGTGATCGTCTACGTCGCCGTCAAGATGATCTACGACGGCCTCATCGATCATGATGTGGGGGTGCTTCAGTTCATCGCCTGAGCAGCCTCAGGGGAAGAGCACCGTCGATCCCACCGTCAGCCGCGCCTCCAGTGCACGATGCGCCTCGGCGACGTCGGCCAGCTTATAGCGTTGCCCGATCTCGACCGTGATCGTCTCGTCCGCGATGGCCTGGAACAGGCGGCGGGCGCCTTCAGCCAGTTCCTCCGGCGTTTCTATGTAGTTGAACAGGGTTGGGCGGGTGACGAACAGGGAACCACGTCGCGAGAGTTCCAGCGGAGCGAAAGGCGGCACTGGACCACTTGCATTGCCGTAGGTCACCATCAACCCTCGTTTGGCGAGGCTGTCGAGCGAGGCCGTCCAGCTCGCGGCGCCGATACCGTCGAACACCACGTCGACGCCGCGCCCGCCCGTGAGATCGCGCGCTTGCTGGGCAAGGTCGTCGAACGGACAACTTAGCGCATGGTCCGCCCCGGCCCTTTTGGCCCGTTCCGCCTTTGCTTCGCTTCCGGCATGAGCGATGACGGTCACGCCGAGCGACTTGGCCCAAGGCACCAGGAACGACCCCACGCCGCCCGCGGCCGCGAGGATCAGCACGCTCTGACCGGGTTTCACCTTCGCGCAAGGCTCAAGCAGCATCCATGTGGTAAGACCCTTGAGCGTTGATGCGGCAACTACCTCGTCACTGACATTGTCCGGTACGTGCAGCAACCTGGATGCATCGATCATGACGTGCGTCGCATAGGCGCCGTTGGCGATGGTCGCGGCGGTGGTGGTAACCCGTTGCCCCGGCTTTACGCCGGTAACGCCGCTGCCGACCGCCTCGACCACTCCAGCGAACTCGTTGCCCAGCCCAGCCGGGAGACGTGTCTGGTAAAGGCCCGAACGATAATAGGTGTCGATGAAATTGAGGCCTATGGCGGTAGTCCGCACGAGGGCCTGACCCGGTCCCGGGGCGCCCGGATCGAAATCCTCGCGCTCCAGAACCTCCGGGCCCCCAGTGGCCCGGATGACAATCCGCCACGCGCCCATCAGACGAGATTCTTCGCGAAAAAGGCTTCGGTGCGGCTGTCGGCGAGTTTGGCCGCTGTGTCATCGCGGCGCTGGCCGGTTTCGGTCGCGAAGCCGTGATCGACGCCAGGATAGGTGTGGATCTCGACGCGCGGGTTGCCCTTCAACGTGTCCTTGATCTTGGCGACCGCCTCGGGCGGGATGAAATGATCCTGCTCGGCGAAATGTAGCAGCAGGGGGCGGGCGATACCGTGCGATTCGCCCAGGAAACTGTCGATGCCGCCGCCATAATAGGCGGCGCTCGCGTCGGCATCGGTTCGCGTCGCGGCGAGGTACGTCAACAGACCGCCAAGGCAATAGCCGGTGACGCCGACCTTCCTGCCCGTCTCGGCGCGGGCGGTGCGGATCGTCGCTTCGATGTCGGCGACGCCCTTGTCGCGGTCGAAGCGCTGATAGAAGCCGAACGCCTCCTGCATCTGCTCGGGGATATCGGGATCGAGCTGGATGCCCGGCTTGTCGCGCCAGAACAGATCAAGCGCATAGGCCGCATAGCCCTTGGCCGCCCAGCTATCGACTTTGGCGCGGATGCCAGGATTGATGCCGAAGATTTCCTGGATGACGACGACCGCGCCCTTAGCCTCGCCCGATGGCTTTGCGCGATAGACGTTGAAATTACCGCTGCCGTCCAGCGCCGGGACCGATATCATCTCACCCATAATATTCCTCCTGAAATCAATCATGTGATAAACATATTAGCCGGAAGCCGATCTTCCTCCGCTGGTGTCCACGGCGTTGCCGACCGATGATGCGGCCGCCCGGCACCATAATCGGCCCATCGGGATGGAGAGAGAGTCGCGGAGAACATGGACGCCTGAGCCGACTCCCTTTACCAGCGAATGGAGCAGGCTCAACCTTCTGGAGGTTCCGCGATGAAGATCAATGTCGATATCGATTGCACGCCCGAGGAGGCGCGCAATTTTCTGGGCCTGCCGGACCTCACCCCGATCCACAATGTCTATCTCGACCAGATGAAGAAGGCGATTTCCGAGGGGGTGACGCCCGATATGATCGAGATGATGATGCGCAACTGGGCGCCGTTTGGCGAGGCGGGCATGGGCCTGTGGCGCAAAATGTTCGAACAGATGGGCGGAACGGGAAAAAGTGAATCCTGACGCGCCGTTTCCCGATACCATCTTCGCCATGTCCTCGGGCCAGCCGCCCGCCGCCATCGCTATCGTTCGGATCAGTGGGCCGGGGGCAGCCCGGGCGCTCACCGCTCTAGCTGGCGCGACACCCCGGCCCCGCCATGCCACGCTTGCTACCCTGCGCGATCCCGACACCCGGATCGTTCTCGATCGCGCGCTGACGCTGTATTTTCCGACGCCGCGCAGCGCGACTGGCGAGGATCTGGCGGAACTGCACCTCCATGGCGGTCGCGCGGTCGTCGCCGCGGTCGAGCGCACGCTGGCGCGACAGCCCGGTTTTCGGCGGGCGGAGCCGGGGGAGTTTACCCGTCGGGCTTTCGCGAACGGCGTGATCGATCTTGCCGAGGCGGAGGGTCTCGGCGACCTGCTCGTCGCCGAGACCGAAGGGCAGCGGCGCAATGCGATGGCGCTGGCCGACGGCACGCTCTCGCGCGCGATCCGAAAATGGCGCGCCGAGCTGATCGACGCCGCAGCCGCGATCGAGGCGCGGATCGATTTCGCTGATGAGGATGACGTCCCCGACGACGATGGAGCCAGCATTGCGGTAACATCGCGTCTTCGCGACGAGATCGCCGCGATGTTGAGCGCTCCCCCGGCGGAGCGCTTGCGCGATGGCATACGCGTGGTGATCGCGGGACCGCCAAATTCAGGAAAATCAACACTTTTCAACATGTTAGTTGGAAGAGAGGCGGCGATTACGACACCAATCCCCGGGACGACGCGCGATCTCATCGAATATCCTGTCCAGCTCGACGGTGTCCCATTTGTCTTCGTCGACAGCGCGGGATTGCGGGAGACCGATGACGGCGTCGAACGGATCGGCGTTGCACGCGCGTTGGACGCGATCGGCGGAGCGGATATTGTATTGTGGATGGGGCCGCTCGATGAGCCGATAACGTCGGACGCCATTCGGGTTCATGGCCGGTGTGATTTACCCGAACGGATGGTCATGCCGCCATCCGCTCATGTCGCGGTCTCGGCAAAAACGGGAGAGGGTCTCGCCACCCTGCGCGCCGCGATTGTTTCACGTGGAACATTGCTGCTTCCCCGCGAGGGAGAAATCGCGCTCGGCAAGCGACAACGCGATGCCCTTGGCGACTGTCTCACAGCGCTCAGCACCGCTGCCTCCGGAGATATACTGCTGGTGTCGGAATCCCTCCGCGCCGCGCGGGCAAGTCTCGATCAGCTCACCGGGGATGGAGGCGTCGAGCCGTTGCTGGATGCGATTTTTTCCCGCTTCTGCATCGGAAAATAGGCGGCGCTCGCCGTTCTCCCTTTGACTCGGCGCTACCGCTGTCATAGCGGCGCGCCATGGACCAGCGCTTTGACGTCCTTGTTGTAGGCGGCGGCCATGCCGGCTGCGAGGCGGCCGCCGCGGCGTCCCGCATGGGCGCACGCGTCGGGCTGGTCACCATGCGTCGCGACCAGATCGGCGCGATGTCGTGCAACCCCGCGATCGGAGGGCTCGGCAAGGGTCACCTCGTCCGTGAGGTCGACGCGTTTGACGGCATCATCGCCCGCGCGGCCGACGCGGCCGCGATTCACTATCGTATGCTCAACAGCAGCAAGGGGGCAGCGGTGCAGGGGCCGCGCGTACAGGCCGACCGCCGACTGTTCCGTGCGGCGGTGCAGGCACTGCTGGAAGACCAGCCGGGCATTTCAATCGTCGAGGGCGAGGCGGCCGAGTTGCTCTTCTCGGGTGAGAAGGTTGTTACAGGGCTGAGGCTCGCCGATGGGCGGCTGCTCCATGGGGTGGCTGTCGTCCTTGCGACGGGAACCTTTCTCAACGGGAAGCTGCATTTCGGGATGGCGTGTAGCGCCGGCGGTCGTGTCGGCGAGCATCCATCGGTCGGAATGGCGGAGCAACTTCGCGCGCTCGATCTGCCACTCGGCCGCCTCAAGACCGGGACGCCGCCGCGCCTCGACGGGCGGACGATCGACTGGGTCGCGCTCGATATGCAGCCGTCCGATAGCGATCATTGGACGTTCTCTCCGCTCGCCCGCACCCGCGTGAACCCGCAGGTTGCTTGCGGCGTCACCCGGACGAACGCTGATACCCACCGGATTATTCGCGAAAATCTCGATCGGTCGCCGCTATTTGCGGGCGCCATCGAGGGCAGGGGGCCGCGCTATTGCCCTTCGATTGAGGATAAGGTCGTGCGGTTCGCTGATCGCGAGGGGCACCAGATTTTTCTCGAGCCCGAAGGCCTGGGCGACCCTCTGGTCTATCCCAACGGCATCTCGACCTCGCTGCCCGCCGACGCGCAGCTCGCGATGGTTCGCAGCATCAGGGGCCTCGAGCGGGCCGAGATCGTTCAGCCGGGTTACGCGGTTGAATATGATCACATCGATCCCCGCGTGCTTGAGCCGACCCTTCGCGTGCGGGACGTGGGGGGCCTGTATTGCGCCGGGCAAATCAATGGAACCACGGGCTATGAAGAGGCTGCGGCGCAAGGCCTTGTGGCCGGGCTAAACGCTGCAGCCTTTGCGGTGGGGTCGGCGGAGATTCTGTTCGACCGTGCGCAAAGCTATATTGGCGTGATGATCGATGATCTTACGCTGCACGGCATTACCGAGCCCTATCGGATGTTGACAGCGCGTGCGGAGTATCGATTGCGCCTGCGTGCCGACAATGCACACACTCGCCTATCGGGCATCGCGGCGAAATTGGGTTGCCTCGGACCCGGGCGACAACACTGGCATGTTTCACGTGAAACAGCCCGAGCCGAAGCCCTGACCATATTATCCCGAAGCGTGCCGGCCCGGGAGGTAGGCCGAGGCAGCGACGTGACCGGGGACGGGGCGGCGCGTTCCCTATTTTCCTGGCTCAGCGTCCATGATTTTAACACGGAATCGCTGCGAGAACTCGCGCCCGCACTAGCCAATCATGATGCGGACGTGATCGATGAATTGATTCATGATGGCCGTTATGCGCCTTATGTGGATCGCCAGCAGCGGGAGATTGATCGGCTTCGCGCTGACGAGGCCGTCCGCATTCCGCAAAACTTTGACTATCGCGCGATCGCGGGCCTTTCGACCGAGATGGTCGAGCGGCTCGAAGCGGCCCGGCCGACGACCATGGGAGCTGCCGGGCGCGTCAGGGGCATCACTCCCGCCGCGCTCGGCGTAATTCTCGTTCGTTGCCGCCGTCTGGCGGCATGACGGAGCAGGCTGTTCAGTGGCTACGCGATCGGCTGAATGTTTCACGTGAAACATTGGACAGGCTCCAAGATCTCGAACGATGGACCGTCGCTGCAAATTCCGCCCAGAATCTGATCGCCCGCTCTACCCTCGATCAGTTTTGGACTCGCCATATCCTCGATTCGGCGCAGCTCTTGCCGATAGCCCAAGGTGTGTCCGGCAGATGGCTCGATCTTGGCAGTGGGGCGGGCTTTCCCGGCCTAGTCGTCGCGCTGCTTTCGGAAAGAAATGTGGCTTTGGCGGAGGAAAGGCGAAAGAGAGCCGATCATCTTCTGGGGATGATTCGGCGTTTCGGCCTCGGGAACCGCGTTCAACTTCTGCGTGGCCGCGTAGAGGTACAAAAGGAACGGCCGTTCGCCGTGATTTCGGCTCGCGCCTTCGCGCCGCTGGATCGGCTTTTCCGGCTTGCCCACCACTTATCCACCGAAGAAACGCTCTGGCTGCTGCCAAAGGGCAAATCGGCCGCATCCGAACTGGAAGCGGCGCGCGGAACGTGGCAGGGTAGCTTCAGGATCGAACCGAGCGTCACCGATCCCGACGGCGCGATCATCGTCGCGACGGGCGTCCAGCCAAGGAGACGTCGATGATCAGAATTGCGGTGGCTAACCAGAAGGGCGGGGTGGGCAAGACCACGACCGCGATCAATCTCGCTACCGCGCTGGCGGCCACCGGATCCCGCGTACTCCTCATCGATTTGGACCCGCAGGGTAATGCCTCGACCGGGCTTGGCATAGGGCGCAACGATCGGCCCAAGACAAGCTACGATGTGTTGACCGGACAGGCTAGCGTCTCCGAATCGGTGATCTCGACCCGTATTCCGCGCCTCGATCTTGTGCCGGCGACCGTCGATCTGTCCGGCGCGGAAATTGAACTCATTGATTTTGAAGAGAGAACCCATCGTCTCGACAAGACCCTCGATGCTGCCCCTCAGGGCCGCTGGGATGTTTGCCTGATCGACTGCCCTCCGTCGCTCGGCTTGCTCACCGTCAATGCGCTGATCGCCGCGCGCAAGTTGCTGGTGCCGCTCCAGTGCGAATTTTTCGCGCTCGAGGGGCTGAGCCAATTGCTTCAGACGATCGATCGCATCCGTGCGCGCTTCAATCCCGACCTGTCTATCATCGGCGTGGCGCTCACCATGTATGACCGCCGCAACCGGCTTTCTGAGCAAGTCGCGCAGGATGTCCGCGCCGTGCTCGGCGACATTGTTTTCCGCACAATCATTCCGCGCAACGTCCGCCTCTCGGAGGCGCCCAGTCATGGCCTGCCCGCGCTGATATACGATTATCGCTGCCCTGGCTCGGAAGCCTATATCGCCCTTGCACGTGAAGTGATCGGGCGCCTGCCGAAGCCGGAGCCGGCGGAAGCGGCATGACAAAGCGGATGGGGATGCCATGGCCGAGGATCTGATACGCAAGCGGCCGGGCGGCCTTGGGCGCGGTCTTTCGTCGCTGCTCGGCGAGGTGACGCATGAGGAGCCGATCGCGGGCGCTTCCGGCACGCGCGGCGTGGCGACCATTCCGATCGCCGAGATCCGACCGCATCCCGATCAGCCTCGCCGCTATTTCGACGAGGAGGCGCTGGAGGAGCTCGGCCGCTCGATCGCCGCGCGCGGGCTGATCCAGCCGATCGTCGTCCGTCCGATTCGCAACGGCTATCAGATCGTCGCCGGCGAACGCCGCTGGCGGGCTGCACAGAAGGCCCAACTCCATGAAATTCCTGCGATTGTTCGGGATTTCACTGACGCCGAGACGCTGGAAGTGGCGCTGGTCGAGAATATTCAGCGCCAGGATCTCAACGCGATCGAGGAAGCCGAAACCTATCGCCGGCTGATGGACGAATATGGCCACAGCCAAGAGGCGCTCGCCAAGCTCGTCCACAAGTCGCGCAGCCACGTCGCCAATTTCGTGCGGCTGCTTGATCTGCCCAGGCCGGTTCGAGACTATGTCGCCGAGGGTAAGCTCTCGATGGGCCATGCCCGCGCGCTGATCACCGCGACCGATCCGATGACGCTCGCGGACGAGGTGATCGCGAAGGATCTATCGGTACGGGAAACGGAAGCGCTCGCCCGTTCGGCCAAGCCGAAGGCGCGCGCGCAAGGCAAGCTCGCCTATCGCGGCGGCAACGCCGATGTCGAGGCGCTGGAACACCAGCTCGGCGACCTTCTTGGCCTCAAGGTTCAGATCAAGCACGGCCCGGGCGGGGGCAGCGTCACGGTCGCTTATTCGACGCTCGAACAGCTCGACATGATCTGCCAACGACTTACGGGCGAAGCGATTTAATATATCGAGGGGAATAGACGCAAAGGATAAGCCCTGTTATCCGTTTTAACGGATTTTTAACAGGGGTGCATATGAATCCTGGCATTGGCGGGCTTGCCCTCCTGACGATGTTCATCGTAGCGGCGGAAGCGACTGCAAAGAAAAATATCATAGTTTCAATGCATGTAGTCGATGCGTCGACTCACAAGGATATCGCATCCGCTGCTGTCTTCGTCATGAAACGAGGAGATAATTCCCCTGCGTCCGTCGCGACGAGCGACCCGACCGGGCGAGTCAATGCGACCATCCAGACATCCGGCGACTATGACGTCACCATATCGGCCGCAGGATATCAGGACGTTACCCGTCATGTGCTCGTGGGGGGTGCGAACGATGCATTCGACCTGGGCAAGGTGGCGCTATCTCGATCCATGGCACCCGAAATTGTCGTGACGGGAGCGCGGTCCCGGACGGAGATCGGTCTGGGCGTCAACAGCTACACGATCGAAAACAATGCTCTTGCCCAAAGCGGTTCGGTCTTGGCGGCTATGAAAGCGCTTCCGGGCATTACCGTGGAACGGGAAGGCGAGGTGCTTCTGCGTGGCAGCGATCGCGTTGCGATCCTTGTCGACGGTAAGCCTTCCGGTCTCACCGGGATCGGCAACCAGCGGGGGCTGGACACGATGCCGGCCGCCAACATCGCGCGGATCGAGGTGATCAACAATCCGTCGGCGCGTTACGGGGCGCAGGGCAGCGCCGGCATAATAAATATCATTCTGCGCAAGGAGCGGGAGCGCGGTCTGTCCGGGCATGTGGGCATCAAGGGCGGTTTTGGCGCGCTCGGGCGGCGCAAGCCAGATCTGCCAACCGAGCTTGGAAGCTATAACTGGACGCCGAAGATCTCGCCCTATTTCAATCTTAATTATGGCGGGGGGAAGGCAGATTATAATCTGCAGGGTGAATTTCTGCTGCAGCGCAAGCTGCCCAACAACGAAATTACGACACGTTTCTATGATGATGGGCGCAGGATCGTCAGCCAGGTACCGGAAAATCGCAAGCAGGACCAATATGTGCTCAAAGGGGGCACGGACCAGCGGCTGAGCGATGCGGACACGCTTACGCTCAATTTCAATTTCGATCTGGAGAACCATCTCGACGTCGCGCAAGTCCCCTTTATCGAGCAGACGGCCGGTAGGCTGAACCGTTTCTGGTTTTGGCGGGAAAATGAACAAACGGGTCACGCATCGGCAGTTTTGAACTACCGCCACGATTTTCCCGAGGCGGGTCATTACGTCGCGCTGCGCGCCGAATATGTCCGTGGATGGGAGGACGAGACCTATCGGCTCAACGAAGTATCGCCGGTGCGTGTTGGCACTGATCTCACCCACATCATCGCGAAAGAAAACACACTTCCGGTCTCGGTCGATTATGTGCGCCCGATGAGCAACGGCCGGATAGAGGTTGGAGCCAAGGTCCAGTATCGCTGGATCCCGGTGCGTTATCTTGTGGAACGGGGGGCCGGTTCGATCATCTATCCTGGCCTTGGGGATGATTCGAACTGGGACGAGACAATCTATGCCGGCTACTTCAATGTCGTGCGCGAGACACGGGCGCTGACCATCGAAGCGGGTTTGCGCGCCGAGCAAACCAAGGTGGCCTACAAGCTCGATCCCGCCAATATCTATTATCCGCGCAACGATTCGTACGGCTACTTTCGGCTTTTTCCGAATGTCCGCCTGACCACCGAACTGGCGCCGGGAACAGACCTTTCGCTGTTCTATAACATGCGCGTCGACCGACCCGGCGAGGCCGAACTACGTGTCTTTCCGAAATATGACGATCCGGAACTGCTCAAGGTTGGCAATCCTTATCTGCGACCGCAATTCACCACGGCATACGAGATTTCGTTGCGGCAGGACTGGGGCAGCGCGACCAGCTCGCTCGCCGTCTTTCACCGTCGTATAACCAATGCTTTCCAGCGAATTTATGCAATCGATGCCACGTCGGTTAATTACGACATCATCAACAAGATCTACCAGAATACCGGCAAGGCGACGAACAGCGGCGTCGAACTCGTCGCCGCATGGAAAGCCGGCTCCGGCGTCAAGCTCAATGGCAGCGTGAATGCCTTTCTTATTCGGCGGCCGTCCACCACGCTCACGCTTCTGTTCCCTTATGAGCGGACGGTCGCGCTCGATCGCGCACGAGACTTTACGTGGGACGGGAAGCTCGGTCTGGAAGCCTCGCTGGGCGGATCCACGACTCTACAGCTCAATGGCACCTATTATGCCGCTCGGGACATCGCGCAGGGCAGTCAGGCATCGCGTGGTTCCATCGACGCTTCCATCGCACGCAAGTTCGCGGGCGAGCGGATCAAGCTCAGTCTTTCTGCTACCGATATCTTCAACAGCTTTGGTACAAAGACCTTCGTTCGGGGCGAAGGTTTCGACGCAGTCTACGAGAATTATTACGAAACCCAGGCGGTGATGCTGGGGGTGGAGGTAAAGCTATAGCCCGTCAGCGCATCCTTTGCGCGGCGCGGCCGATGGCGAAGAGTTCTTCGTCGAGCAGGACCGGGCCGGGCGAGCCGCTGGCCTTGATCGCGCGCTCGACCTCGGTGAGGCGGGCGATGGCGGTGTCGATCTTGTCGGGCTGCCAGCGTGACAATTGCCGACCGATCGCTTCTTTATCTTTCCAGAACAATGTCTTGCCCAACGTCGCCATGACGTCAGAGGCGCTGCGTATGCCTTTCATCTCGGCGCGGAACTGGCCGAGTTGGAGCAAGCGACGCAGGAGCGCACGGACCAGCGGGATGCCTTCGATGCCGTCGGCGGCGAGTTCGGAGAGGGCTGCTTCGATCGCCTCCATCCGGCCGTCGAGCACGGCGTCGACCAGCCGCCCCATGTCACCTTCCTGCACGGCGGCGCCGAGCGCATCGAGTGCCTCATGGCCGACCTCGCGGGGATGGTCCGGCGTGGCGTCGGCATAAAGCGCGAGCTTCTCGATCTCGCGGGCCAGGATCGCGCGGTCGCCGTTGCAGGCGATGGCCAGCCTGCGTGCGATGTCGGGATTGATGATGAGGCCGGCTTCGCGCGCGAGCGTTCTGGCGATGCGGTCGGCTTCGGCCCCTTCGGGGACATAGCTTGCCAAGCACAGCATGTTCGGAGCGCCGCCCGCGAGCTTGACAAGCTTGGCATCCTTGCGGAGCGCGCCGGCCACGACGACGACGGGATTGCCGTCGGTACCCAGTTCGGCGAGAGCCGTTGCGGCATCGATGATCTCGTCCCCGGCCGGCTCAACGCGGATGTAGCGCGCGCCGCCGAAGAGTGAGATTGAACTCACCTCGTCGGCCAGCCGCGCGGGATCGCCCTTAAGGGTCGCGCCCGTAAGGTCGATCCGCTCTGCATCCGGGCCCATCGCCTTGCCGAGCCGGTCGGCGAGCGCGCGCGATCCCGCCTCGTCGGGGCCGTAGAGCAGGATCAGCCGATAGCCCTTTCCGCCGGCGTCGAGCGCGCGCTCGACCTCCGGGCGCTTGCCGATCATGGCGTCTTGCCGTTCTTCCGGGTGTAAAGCGCGATCCGGGTGACGATCTGATCGGCTATCGTGTCGGAGAGGCGTTCGAGCGCGGTCTGCTCGGCCGCGATCGTCGCATATTCCGAATTGACCACGTCGATGCCGATGTCCGAACCCGCCGTTGCATCGATCACGGTCTTGTCGGCGCCGGTGTCGATGAGCTGGTAACGGGCGCGGAGCGTGCGGCGCTCGCGCGAGGTGGTGCGATCGGCGCGGATGCCGAACCCCTCGATCTGATCGTCGAGCTTGATGTCGAGCCGATAGCGGGCAGCGCTGCCCTTATCGCCGATACGATCGACGATGGCGTTGCGGACGAGCCAGCCGGCGCGGCCCTCGATCGGGCTGACGGAGACCGTCGAAAGCGTCGAAGCCGCCGCACCCTTGCCGCCCCCGCTGTAGAGCGGCTGCAAGCCGCAACCCGACAGCGGCAGCGCGAGCGCGATCAGGAGGGCGGCGCGCTTCATGCGACGAGGTTTACCAGACGATCGGGCACGACGATCACCTTTTTCGGCGTCTTGCCTTCGAGAAGGCGGACGATCTTGTCCGATCCGAGCGCCATTGCCTCGATCGCTTCGCGTGGCGCACCCTTGGGAGCGGTCAGCGTATCGCGCAACTTGCCGTTGACCTGCACGGCGATCGTTACCTCGTCATCGATGAGCAGCGCGGGGTCGACCTCAGGCCATGCGGCGTTGGCGACGAGGCTGGTTTCGCCGAGACGGGACCAGGCTTCCTCGGCGATATGCGGCACCATCGGCGCGACTAGCCGAATCAAGGTACGAGCCGCCTGTGCGCGTGATGCGGAAGGGATTGCCTTTTCGATGGCGTTGGCGAGTTCGTACAGCTTTGCGACGGCCTTGTTGAAGGACAGTGCCTCGATATCGGTGGCGACGCCCGCGATGGTCTTGTGCAGCTTGCGGTCGAGATCCTTATCCTCCCCAGCATGGGGAGGGGGACCGTCCATAGGACGGTGGAGGGGGGGTGAGGCTGGGCGTGCCGTATCGTCCAGATCGGCGCCCCCTCCACCACCGACTTCGTCGGCGGTCCCCCTCCCCGTGCCGGGGAGGATTTCGGTCAACCTCCACAGCCTTTGGACGAAACGCCACGAACCTTCGATGCCGGCCTCGCTCCAGGGCAGGTCGCGCTCGGGCGGGCTATCGGAGAGCATGAACCAGCGCACCGCATCCGCGCCATATTGATCGACGATCGGGGCGGGATCGACGGTGTTCTTCTTGGACTTGGACATCTTCTCGACACGGCCGACCGTCACGGGCTGGCCAGTCGCGACGACGATCCCGTTCGCCACCTCGTCAGGCGCGAGCCAATTGCCCGTCGAGTCCTTGTAGGTCTCGTGGGTCACCATCCCTTGCGTAAACAGGCCGGTGAAGGGTTCAGCCACGCCGATCTTGCCGATGCGATCGAGCGCGCGGGTCCAGAAGCGCGCATAGAGCAGGTGCAGGATCGCGTGTTCGACGCCGCCGATATACTGGTCCACCGGCAGCCAGCTTTCCGCAACGGCGCGGTCGAACGGCTGGTTGCTGGGGGCGCTGGCGAAGCGGATGAAATACCAGGAGGAATCGACGAAGGTATCGAGCGTGTCGGTCTCGCGCCGCGCCGCCTTGCCGCAGCTTGGGCAATCGACGTGGCGCCAGGTCGGGTGGCGGTCGAGCGGATTGCCGGGAATGTCGAAGCTGACATCCTCGGGCAGGACGACCGGGAGCTGATCCTTCGGCACGCCGACCGGGCCGCAGGCATCGCAATGGATGATCGGGATCGGGGTGCCCCAGTAGCGCTGGCGCGAGACGCCCCAGTCGCGCAGGCGCCAGACGGTGGTGCCGGTGCCCCAGCCTTCGGCCTCGGCTCGGGCGATGACGGCGGCCTTGGCGGCTTCGATCTCCAGGCCGTCGAGGAAGCGCGAGTGGACGAGCTTGCCGGGGCCGGTATAGGCCTCGGCCTGGATCGGGGTCTCGGTATCCTCGGGCGAGGGGGAGACGACGCGTGTGACCGGCAGCGCATATTTACGCGCGAAATCGAGATCGCGCTGGTCGTGCGCCGGGCAGCCGAAGACCGCACCCGTGCCATACTCCATCAGCACGAAATTGGCGACGAAGAGCGGGAGTTTCCAGTCCTTGTCGAAGGGATGGATGACCGAGAGGCCGGTGTCGAAGCCCTTCTTCTCCGCAGTCTCGATGTCGGCGGCGGCGGTGCCGGTCTGCTTGCACTCGGCGATGAAGGCTTCGAGCGCGGGATTGTTCGCGGCCAGTGCGAGCGCGATCGGATGATCGGGGGCGATGGCGGCGAAGCTGGCGCCGAAGATCGTGTCGGGGCGGGTTGTAAAGACGTCAACCTCCCCGGCACGGGGAGG
>Ga0081455_10000245_pt1 | contig 70654 bp, 73 predicted proteins | sample TabmetS3T2R1_FD_70207 | JGI IMG/M metagenome (GOLD analysis project Ga0081455, IMG submission 70207) | Tabebuia heterophylla rhizosphere microbial communities from the University of Puerto Rico - S3T2R1 | ecosystem: Host-associated > Plants > Roots > Rhizosphere ...
GTCCACGCCTGGGTCGAAATCCGGACAACTCGATCTGACAGCCGGTGGAACTTTCAACCGGATCTTCCGGCAGATGTCGGATGATCGCCCACCGACCGGGGCCTAACGTCGCAAATGTCGTCGCGGTCCAGTCTCCATGTGGACGGTCCGTGTCCGCACTCCTCGCGGGGCCCGAGGGGTCGACTCAGGAGAAAGTGAGGAACCGATGACACGAAGGCTTGCCGCAATCGCGTGCAGCTTTGTGATGGCGGGTTTCGTGGCAGCGATGCCACCGGTGTCTGCGTCGGATGATCCCGACGAGGACATTCCCGCCTGTGATGCTGACGATCCCGACTTCGGGACCAACTGTGAAGAGGCAGAAGAGGACGAGGGCGAGGTCCGAGACGGTTACCTCGACTCCCGACAGATACCAGGTGACGTAATCACGACCGGCGACCTCGAGCTCGCAGCTCAGCAGGCGGCGGCCATTCCACGCGATGTCCAGGGCCTGGTGAACCCGGACTGGTCCATGGTCGGCCCGTCGAACGTCGGCGGCCGAGTCACCGACATCGCACCCGACCCGACACACCCCGGCAGCGTGTATGTCGCGGTCGCGACCTCCGGAGTCTGGCGCAGCGACGACGGCGGCCAGACCATGACGAAGGCGTGGCCCGACGACTTCCCGCAGGCGATCGGGGCCGTGACCGTCGCTCCCAACGGCGACGTCTGGGTCGGAACCGGAGAGGTCAACCCGGGCGGCGGCAGCCTCAGCTACGGCGGTGACGGGCTGTACAAGTCGACCGACCAGGGTCAGACCTGGAACCGGGTCGGCCTGGAGGGCTCGAGCACGATCGGAGCCATCCGCTTCAACCCCGACCACCCCGACACGATGTACGTCGCCGCGGGCGGATCGCTGTTCGCACCGGGCGGCATCCGCGGCCTGTACAAGTCGACCGACTACGGCGCGACGTTCACCCGCGTCCTCGCCCCAGCCAACGACTTCACCGGGGCAACCGACATCGCGATGGACCCGACCAACCCCGACAAGATGTTCGTCCCGATGTGGGATCACCACCGGGAGGCGCTGTGCCGCTGCTACACCGGACCGGGCACGGGCATCTATCTGACCAATGACGGCGGAGCCACCTGGACCCGGCTGGAGAACGACCGGATCACGTCGTTCACCCCAGGCGACTCGATCGGCTTCACCTCGACCGACAATGACACCACGACCGCGCAGGCCCGGATGGCCGTCGCCATCGCACCGAGCAACCCGGACCGCGTCTACATCACCACCGGCAACTGGAACCAGGAAGCCAACGGGGATGGGCAGGACCGGCGCGGGTTCCGCGGATACTACCGCTCCGACGACGGTGGGCAGACCTTCCAGACCATGTCTCGCGCCAACGCGGGCGGCGACACGGTGTGGACGTCGAAGATCTGGGTCGACCCGACCAACGCGGACCGACTGTTCATCGCGGGCGTCTCACTGCGAGGCTCCTCGGACGGTGGGGCCACCTGGTCGAACGTCAACAGCCTGCACGCCGACCACCACGCGATGGCGTGGGATCCGACCACCCCGGGCCGGGTCTACGAGGGCAACGACGGCGGCTTCTACTGGTCGACCGGCAACGGTGCCAGTGGGACCTGGACCGAGGCGCAGAACGAGCCGTGGACGCAGTTCTACACCGTCGACGTCTCCGAGCAGGACACCAACCGAGTGGTCGGCGGCGCGCAGGACAACGGCTGTCTGCGCTCGTGGAACAACGCGGGCGTGGTGACCGGCGACTGGGGTTCGTACGGAGGCTGTGGCGACGGTCTGTTCACGCTGATCGACCCGAGCAATCAGAACTTCGTGTACGCCTGCTCGCAGTTCGGCAACTGCTCGCGTTCGGTGAACGCCGGCAACAACAGCACGCGGTTCATCAACGACACCCAGTCCGACCGGCGCAACTGGCAGACCCCGCTGCAGTTGGATCCGACCGATCCGCAGGTCGTCTACTACGGCGGCAACCTGCTCAACCGGTCATCCGACCGGGCGCAGCCGGGCACCTGGTCGACGATCAGCCCGAGCCTGAGCAACCCGGAGTCGGGCACGGACCCGTCCTACCCGTTCGGCACCCTCACCACGGTGGCGGCGGCGAAGACGGACCCGAACGTGCTCTACGCCGGCACTGACGACGGGTGGCTGTGGGGTTCGAAGGACCTCGGGCAGACCTGGACCCGCTTCACCGATCCCGACCTACCCTCCAGGTGGGTCACCCGGGTCGCGGTGGATCCGACCGATCCCGACGTCACGTACGTGACGTACTCGGGTCTGCGCAACGCCGACAACAACGCGCACGTCCTCCGTACGACAGACGGCGGCGCGAACTGGGTGGACATCAGCGGCAACCTGCCGATGGCGCCGACCCAGGACATCGTCATCGACCCGCCGAACCCCAACCGGGTCTTCGTCGCCAGCGACCTCGGCGTCTTCACCGCCAACGTCGCCAAGGCGAAGGGCAACCCGGACGTCAAGTGGTACCGACTCGGCCGCGGACTCCCCCGCGCACCGGTCAACGACATCGAGTACCAGGCCGCCACGAACCAGCTCTACGCCGCGACCTACGGGCGGAGCATGTGGCGGATCGGCCTCGATCGTGACGACGGCGGATTGTAAGGCAAAGCCGGAAGGAGCACCACGCGACGACTGCTGATGTTCCGGCCGGGTAGGGCCGAGATCCCAACCCGGCTTGGAGATTGGGCCTCCTCCGGCTGAGCCACTGCCTTCGAGGGGTGGCGTGAGGAACAGGTTCCTCACCCACCCCTCGTGGTCGTCTAGACCACTGGACCTCCAGGTGGCGGATCCTCGACGCTGGCGACCTCTCGCCGCCGGTTTGTCTTCTATGCCGGGCCGCATTCGGCGCATACTCACTTCGGCTTCACAGGGTCCGCCAAACCGAGTCACAGGAGCGCACCACGCGCTCTGGTTTGGCCTGCCCGAAGCTCGGCGGCCGCCGACCAAGCCGTCGACATCGTCCAGCGGCACCGGCGATCCCGGTGCCCCTGTGGCCCGCAATGGAGGTGCACATGCCCACCATGACCAACCGATCTCCGGGGGATGGACCATCGCGACGGCGATGGCATCTCTCGATGCTGGTGATGGCAGCCGCGTTCGGGCTGATCGCCGCGATGGCGAGTCCGATCGCCGCCGCGTCGGCCCAGACCGCGGCCGCGCCACAACCGGCACCGGACCGGCTCAAGCCGACCGTGAAGGAGGCGGTCAAGCACGACACCCTGGCGTCCCTGAGCAACGTCAAGCCGGCGAAGCACGCCAACCAGAGCACGAAGACCGAGGTCGTGCCGACCCACGTGGTCCCACATGGCAGGCCGGCCACGAAGTCCGACACCGGCTCCGCCAAGGTGCAGTCCGGCAACGTCGTCAACTCGATGCCGAGCATCGATCAGAACTTCGACGGCGTCGGGAACGTCAACGGCGTACTCCCGCCGGACACCCAGGGCGACGTCGGGCCGAACGACTACGTCCAGTGGGTCAACCTGAGCTTCGCCATCTACAACAAGCAGGTCGGTCTCGAGCTCGGTCCGCTGCCGGTCGGCGCGCTGTGGCAGGGCTTCGGCGGACCGTGTGAGACCTTCAACGGCGGCGCCGGTGGCGGCGACCCCGTGACGATGTACGACGAGGCGGCCAACCGCTGGTTCATGAGCCAGCTGGCGTACCCCGGTGGCTCCGAGGGCTACCACCAGTGCATCGCGATCTCGCAGACCGGCGACCCGACCGGCGCGTGGTTCCGCTACGACTTCCTGTTCAGCCAGACCACGCTGAACGACTACCCGAAGTTCGGTGTCTGGCCGGACGCCTACTACGCGAGCGCCAACGAGTTCCTGGGCGGGGCGAGCTTCACCGGCGTGACGGTGCAGGCATACGACCGGAACGCCATGCTCGCAGGTCAGGACGCCTCCGTGGTGTCGTTCCACATCGGCGACTCCAGCGGCATCTACGGCAGCCTGCTGCCAAGTGATGCCGAAGGCAGCGCACTCGGGTTCGCTCCACCGAGCGGCGCACCGAATCCATTCGTCATGTTCGACGACGACGCGTTCGGCTTCTCACCGACCGACCGATTGTTGATGTGGGACTTCCACGTCGACTTCGCTAATCCGGCGAACTCCACCTTCGGAAACAACGGAGCGCCGAACCGGTTCATCGAGACCGCGCCGTTTGACTCGAACCTGTGTAACTACGCCCGCAGCTGCATCAAGCAGCCGGGCACCACAGTCGGGCTGGATACGCTCGCGGACCGGTTGATGTATCGCGCGGCCTACCGCAACTACGGTGACCACCAGTCGATCGCGCTGTCCCACAGCGTCGACGTCGACGGCACCGACCACGCCGGCGTCCGCTGGTATCGGCTGGACCACACCGACAGCTCCGGCTGGAGCATGGGCGACCAGGGAACCTACGCCCCCGACGGCGACAGTCGTTGGATGCCCAGCACCGCCCTCGACGCGTCGGGTGACCAGGCCGTCGGCTACTCGGTCTCGAGCACCACGACGTTCCCGTCCATTCGGGTGGCCGGACGTCTGGCGGGCAACCCGGCCGGACAGCTGGCGCAGGGTGAGACCTCGGTGATCGCGGGCGGTGGCTCGCAGACGCACTCGGCCTCCCGATGGGGCGACTACGCAGCGATGCAGGTCGATCCCGCCGACGGCTGTACGTTCTGGTTCACCACGGAGTACATGCCATCGACCAGCTCGGCCGACTGGCACACCAGAATCGGGTCGTTCAAGTTCCCGAGCTGTACGGCCGGCCCGCATGGCGACCTGACCGGCACCGTGACCGACTCGAGCTCCGGCAATCCGATCGCGGACGCCACGGTGTCCACACCGGTCGCGAGCACGACGACGAACGCTCAAGGTCAGTACTCCCTGACCCTGCCTGCGGGCACGTACAACGTCACGTACTCCGGGTTCGGTTTCGGGACCAAGACCGTGAACGGCGTCGAGGTCACCGACGGTGGCACGACGACGCAGAACGTCGCACTCGACCCGAGCCCTCAGTGACAGTGCACGGGACGGTGACCGATGGCTCCGGCCACGGCTACCCGCTCTACACGCGGATCGAGATCGACGGTCGACCCGGTGGGCCGATCTACACCGACCCGGTGACCGGTGAGTACAGCGTCAGCCTCCCGCAGGGGGCCGACTACGACATCACCTACACCGCCCAGCTGCCTGGCTATCAAGAGGTGACCGACACGGTCAGCGTCGGCAGCAGCGATGTCACGCACGATGTCGCCGTACCCGTCGATCCGAGCTGCACGTCGCCCGGTTATGCGTTCAACACCACCGAGGCGCTGAGTCAGGACTTCAACTCCGGCACCCAGCCGGCAGGTTGGCAGGTCACTGACGACCAGGGCAGTGGTGAGACGTGGGCGTTCCAGGACGCCGGCAACCGGGGCAACCTCACCGGTGGCGGCGGCTCGTTCGCGATCGTCGACAGCGACCACTTCGGCCTGGACACAGCCAGAACACCTCGCTCGTATCGCCGACCATCGACCTGTCCTCGGCGGCGACGCCGATCGTCAGGTTCAACGAGGACTACAACCCCTTCTTCACCGACCTCCTCGTTGACGTCGACGTGAGCACCGACGGTGGCGCCACCTGGCAGACCGCCTTCCACAACCTGACCGGCCGACGCGGACCGAGGGTCACCACCGTCCCGATCCCGCAGGCCGGCAACCAGTCGGACGTCAAGGTGCGGTGGCACTATCGATCGACATTCGGCTGGTGGTGGCAGGTCGACAACGCCTTCGTCGGCAACCGCTCCTGTGACCCGACAGCAGGCGGACTGGTGGTCGGAAACGTCACCGACGTCGACACCGGCGACGGTCTCAACGGCGCGACGGTTGCCAGCGATGACAACCCGAGCGACAAGGGGACCACCGTCGCGACGCCGGACGACCCCAACAACCCGGACGGCTACTACTGGCTGTTCTCGTCGCAGACCGGGACCCACCCGTTCACGGCGAGCAAGGCCAAGTTCTCGTCGAGCACCAAGGACGTGAACGTGGCAGCCGACAACGCCACGCGGGCCGACTTCCAGCTCGGCGCCGGCCATCTCCAGATCACGCCGACGTCGATCGAGAAGTCTCAGGTTCTGGGCAACACGACCACCGCGACCGTGCACTTCGAGAACACGGGCAGTGGGGCCGCTGACGTCCAGATCGGTGAGCGGAAGGGCACGTTCCAGATCCTCGGAATGCAGGGATCGCGGCTGCAGCGGCTGAAGACCGAGGCAGACGACGAGGAACTCAACCCGGCCGGATGGCTCGGTGACGAAGGCGAGGACGTCCCAGGCGTCGACGCCGGACCGCCGGCCGACCCGACCTGGTCGCAGATCTCCAACTACCCGTCGCGCATCATGGACAACGCCGCCGACCAGGTCGACGGCAAGGTCTACTCGGTGGGCGGCTACGACGGATCAGCGATCATTCCGAACGGCGCGGCCTACAACCCGGACACCGACGAGTGGAGCGCCATCGCCGACATGCCGGTCGCCAGGGAGAAGCCCGGCGCCGGTGGGATCGGCGGCAAGCTCTACGTGTCCGGCGGCTGGGACGTCACAGGTGTCCCGCTGGCCAACACGGGCGCCTACGACCCGTCGAGCGACAGCTGGCAGACCGTGGCACCCAACCCGGCACCGACAGCTGCGCCCGGCACCGCTGTGGCCGACGACATGCTCTACCTCGTCGGAGGCTGCGCCGACTCGGGTTGCACCGCGTCGAACAAGACGGTGCGGTACGACCCGGCGTCCGACAGCTGGCAGACCCTCGCCCCGTACCCGCACCCCGTCTCGTGGATGTCGTGCGCGGGTATCGACGGCAAGGTCTACTGCGGCGGCGGCTTCGCCGGTGGTCAGGCGTTCACCGACGGGTTCGAGTACGACCCGGCGAGCGACTCCTGGTCGCCGATCGCAGCCATGCCGGAGAACCTGTGGGGCTCGGCCTACGCCGGCGCCAACGGGATGCTGCTGATCAGTGGCGGTCTCACCGGACCGAGCACGCTGACCAACGCCGGAATCGCGTACGACCCGAGCAGCGACACCTGGTCGGACCTGCCGAACTCCCAGTTCCCGCGGTTCCGCGGAGCGGGAGCCTGTGGGTTCTTCAAGGTGGGTGGCTCCTCGATCGCCGGGTTCAGCCCGACGGCGGAGAGCGAGCAGCTCAGCGAGTTCGACCAGTGTGGCGTGACCGACGTGCCATGGCTGTCGGAGGACCCGACGCAGTTCACGCTGCAGCCGGGCGACAGCGTCGACGTCACCGTCACGCTGGCGGCGACGACCGACGTCGGCGTCGACCAGCCGGGTGACTACACCGCGCAGCTCGCCATTCGTCACAACACTCCCGACACCATCCAGCCCATCAACGTCACGATGCATGTGACGCCTCCGAAGGGCTGGGGCAAGATCGCCGGGACCGTGACGGGCACCAGCTGCAACGGCAACACCGCCCCGCTGCGCGGCGCGCAGGTGCAGGCCAACGGCAAGGGCCACAGCTTCTCGCTGTCGACCGGCGCCGATGGTGGCTACGCGCTCTGGGCTCCGGCAGCGAGCAACCCGTACACGGTGATCGCGAGCAAGGACAAGTGGATCGCACAGTCGAAGACGGCCAACCTCAAGGCCGGCAAGACGACGACGGTCGACTTCAACCTGCAGGCGGTCGGCTGTTAGGACGTAATGCCGCTGGTGGCCCGCTCCGCTCTCTCAGGCTGGCGGAGCGGGCCACCAGCATCACTCCATGTCACTCAATGTCTCGGCAAGAAGTGCTTACTCAGGAGTAACCTAGCGAAACTATGATGATTTAGGTTTTAACCCTCTCCGGCTTCATGGTCGGAGGGCTTGGGTCGCCATCGCAAGCCGGACTCGGACGGCCCTAGGGAAGGGACGTTGCCCGCCGTGCTCGACATCGTTGGTATCGGTCCTGACGCCGAGAACACCTACGAATCCCTGCTGGCCCGCGGCCGAGGAACCCTCGAGCAGCTCGCCAGTGACACCGAACTCGCACCCGACCAGCTGCGCGCCGCGCTCGAGACCCTCGAGGAGTGCGGCGTCGTCCGCCGGACGGAGACCTCGCCGCCGCTCTACAGCGCCGTCGACCCCGGGATCGCCCTGGAGGTCTTGTTGTTGCACCGTGAAGAGGAGGTCAAGCAGGCCCGGGCCCGCGCGCTCGAGCTGTCCGAACGTTTTCACCAGGTCACGGCCGGCCGGGACCCGACCAAGCTCGTCGAGATCATCACCGGCCAGCAGGCGGTCCTCGAGCGCATCGACCAGGTGCAGCGCAGCGCCCGGCACGAGATCAGATGCTTCGACACGCCGCCGTACGCCGGCAAGGCGATCGTCGCCAATCGATCGGAGAAGGACCTGCTCGAACGCCGCGGCGTCGCCCGCGTCATCTACGACCGCGCCGCCGTCGAGCAGCCCGGGCGGCTGAGTGACCTGGAGGAAGGCGTCGCCTGGGGCGAGCAGGCTCGGATCCTGCCCGAGCTCCCGATGAAGCTGCTTCTGGTCGACGACCGGATCGGCGCCGTCCCCCTGCAGTCCTCGCCGACCGCGATCGAGAGCACGATCCTCGTCCACCCGTCCGGACTGCTCGAATGTCTGTCCGCACTCTTCGACGCCCTCTGGCAGCTCGCCCTGCCGCTCGACCTGGAAGTGGAGCGTGGTGACCGCCCCCCGGGGGATCCGAGTCGCGATGAGCGTCGGATCCTCTCGCTGCTCACCGCCGGACTCCCCGACGAGGCGATCGCCCGGCAACTCGGGATCAGCGACCGCACCTATCAGCGGCGCATCCACAATCTGATGGAGCACCTGCACGTCCAGTCTCGGTTCCAGCTGGCCAGGCAGGCCATCCGGCGCGGCTGGCTCGAAGGTGCCGTGGCCGAGGATCACCACGCGGCGGACTTGAACGGTCGAAGTCAGGCGACGTTGTCCGGTGTGCCGAGCGGCGGCCCGGCCGTTGCCGGCAACGGGCATCGCAACGGCGCCACGAGTGCGCACCGGGCCGCGATCTGACTCCGCCCGCCCGACCGGGCGGAGTACGGCAGGCACGACTGAGTCTCGCTAGTCGACGTACGCCTGTCCGGCGTCGTGTTGGGCTTCGTACCAGTCCTCGTGCCGGTGGCCACCTGCCGCCGGGACATGGATGCCACAGATCGCGCACCGCCCGCGCCGGTCGTACACGGATCGCGGTGTGCCCGGGGTACGCGATCGCGGGCACCAGGTCGGGTGTTGGACCGCCACCCGACCGGCGCGTACGACGGCGGTGGCGCCGCAGTGTGGGCACGAGTAGTCGAGCTTCGGCTTCATCATGGCGTCCGATGGCCGCGGCCACGCGCACGGCCCGCCGTGGCGGTCACCACGGACTCGGTCGCGTACCCACTGGCCATCGGTGATCTCCTTCGCTATCTCTCTCGTTCTAGGAGTGCCCAGCGCCAGCGGCTGTATGCAGCGGCCGCGTCCTCAACGGTGACAAGAAGGCGGATTCTCGACGCTCGGGTGCGCCCTTGGGCAAAGCGGACGCGCGAGCGTGAGTCCGGTCCGGCCTGGGTACCTAGCCAGGGGATGAAGACAGGAGTCGGCTCATGGATATCGTCGGCGTGATCCTCGCGGGCATCGTCCTCGGCTTGGTCGGGAAGTGGTGGTTGGGCCCCAACCGCCGCGACGACCTCGGCCTGGTGATGACCGTCGCGAGCGGCGTCTTCGGCGCCCTGGTCGGCTGGGCGGTCGCCGGCATGGGGAGCGGACCAGCCACGTTCGAGGCGGTTCGCTGGGCCAGCGCGATCGTGATCGGTTCGATCTTCGTCGCCGTCATGGCCTTCGTGACCGGTCGCAGTCTCGCCGGCCGCTTGTGACGGCCGCTCCAGACCGGGTCAGCGCCCCGTCTGGCCGTCGATCTGTTCGCGGATGATGTCGGCGTGGCCGGCATGCCGAGCGGTCTCCTGAATGACCCCGAGCATGACCCACCGCAGGTCGTGGGTCTTGCCGTTGCGGATCACCGGCGCATCGGGATCGCCGATCCCTTCGACGATCCGATTGCTGTTCTGGCAGGCCGCCTTGTAGTCGGCTCGCAGAACCCGCAGGGTCACCGACGGATCGACCTCCATGGACCGGATCCCACTCGCCTTGCCGCCGGCGACGATCTCCTCGAACCACAGGTACTCGACGAAGGTGAGGTGCTGCAACAGCCCGGCGAGATTCGTTCCGGAGTCCACCGTGCTGCGTCGGGCGTCGGCCTCGCTGAGCCCGGCGAGCTTCTTCAGTACGCCAGCCCGCAGTCCGTCGAGAGCGGCGCGCAACTGCCGGAGTTCGGGCGTCATCTCGATGGCCTCTCGTCGGGCTGCTCGCGTTCGGCGATCGCCCAGGCGGCGTTGACGAGTCCGATGTGGCTGAACGCCTGCGGGAAGTTGCCGAGCAACTCACCCGTGACCGGGTCGACCTCCTCAGCCAGCAGACCGACGTCGTTGACGTACGCGGCAGCGCGCTCGAACGTGGCCCGCGCCTCGCCGAGTCGGCCCGCCAACGCCTGTGCCTGGGCGAGCCAGAACGTGCACAGCAGGAAGGTGCCCTCGTCACCGGCCAGCCCGTCGACGCCTTCCACCGTCCGGTAGCGGTAGACCAGTCCGCGGTCGTCGGTCAGCCGCTCCGCGATCGCCGTGATCGTACGGTCCATCCTGGGCTCGTCGGCCGCGAGAAAGCCCACGACCGGCATCATCAGGACCGACGCGTCCAGGGCATCCGATCCGAAGGACTGGGTGAACGCGCCGGCGGAGTCACTCCAGCCGTGACGCAGGATCGCCGCCCGGATCTCGTCGCGGGCGTCGGTCCATCGGCCGATCGGCGCGTCCGGCGGCATGACGTCGGCCATCTGAACGGCCCGGTCCAGCGCGACCCAGCACATCAGCTTGGAGTACGTGAAATGCCGTGGCTCCCCGCGAATCTCCCAGATGCCGTTGTCCGGCTGCTGCCAGCGACTCAGCGCCCCATCGGCAAGAGCGGCAAGGAATCGACTCAGCGTCGGACCCATCCGCGGCACGTGCTCCCGATAGCGGTACGCGGCGCCGAGCAACTCCCCGTACACATCGATCTGCACCTGCTGCCAAGCCCCGTTGCCGATCCGAACCGGCCGGCTCCCGCGCCAGCCCGACAGGTGCGCCAGCTGTCGCTCGGTCAGATCGCGCTCGCCGCCGATGCCGTACATGATCTGCAGACTGTCCTGCGGCCGGTACGACGCGGCGGCGGCCAGCATGAACTCGAAGAACTCGTGCGCCTCGTCCGGGCAGGCGGCGACCCAAAGCGCCTCCATGGTGAAGCTGGCGTCCCTGATCCAGGCGAAGCGATAGTCCCAGTTGCGTTCGCCGCCGACCTCCTCCGGCAGCGACGTCGTGGCGGCCGCGACGATGGCGCCGGTCGGCTGATAGCTCAGTCCCTGGAGCACCCGGCCCGAATGCGCCACCAGGTCGCTCCATGGCCCCCGATAGTTCTGATGGAGGCCGGACCACGCCGTCCAGCTCGCGATCGTGTCGGCAAGGCAGGCCATGATCTCGTCCTGGGTCCACAGCCGCGGCCGCCCGTGAGCCAGGCCGGATCGGTTCGCCGCCAGAGCAACCGATTCTCCCGCCTGCATCGTCCAGCGCGCCGTGACGATGTCCTGCTCCAGGGTCAGCTCGATCGGTGCGGCCAGCGCCACCAGCTCGGTGCCGCCCTGGATGAGTACGCCGCCGTCGACGATCGACATGAGCGGCACGACCAGCCCGTACTCGGGTCGAGGGCTGACCTGCACGTCGACCTCGACCGTGCCCCGCTCACATCGCAGCGCGCGAATCAGCAGGTTGGGCGCATCCGCTCCGAGCCGATGCGGGTCGTCGGTCGAGCTCACTCCGAACGCGTCCGTCAGAACGAGGACGCCGGTCGGGGTCTCGAACCTGGTCTCGAGCACCATCGTCGGCTCGATGTAGTGGCGCGACACCGTGTACGGGCCGGTGGGACGGATCGACCAGTGCCCGGCCTGCGGGTCGAGCAGGGCGCCGAACACCGACGGGCTGTCGAACCGTGGACAGCACAACCAGTCCACCGAGCCGTCCCGTGACACCAGCGCTGCCGAGTGCCGGTCCGACAGCAGTGCATAGTCGCCGATCGGCGTTTCGCTCATCGCCGCCTCCCTCGTCCCCTACGACCCATCGTCTACGACAGTCCCGACCGTGAGCCAGGACGACACCAATAACGGCCGACGACGGCAGACCTGAGCAGATCTACTCTGTCCGGCGCCACCCCGGCGCGACGAGGCTGGCGGGCATGGAAATCACCCGCATTCGCAGTCAAGCGGCTCGGACCACAAGCAGCGTCGATCCCCGTCCGGCCAGCTGGCGCCTTCTCACTCCGGTGCCGTGGCGGGCGCCGTTGGCCGGAGCTGCCTCATCGGGCGTCATCGTCCTGCTCGTCGACGCCGTCGGAAACGAGCCGTTCCTGCTGTTCTTCATGACGCCCGTCCTCGTTGGCCTCTGGGCGGCCGTCACCGCAGTAGCCCTGCGTGGACTTCGCTCCGATCGCAAACTGGCGATCACCGGGCTCGGATTCGTCGTCGGTGCCTACTGGACGTTGGGCATCCCCTACGAGCCCGCGAGTGCCGAATGGAACATCGCCATCCTGATCGCCGGCACCGTCGGACCGGCTCTGGCCGAGTGGCTCGTGAGCTCTCCCTCTGTCCTGAAGCTGGCTGTTGGAGCAGTCGTCTTCGTTCTTGGCATGGTGCTCGTGGACCAGGTCTCCGATCACGTGAGCAAGCAGGCGTACGAGGTGGCGCTGGCCCAGAGCCCTACTGCGTACGCGGCCGACGTCACCGGCTGGACAGTGGTCGACGGCTACCCCAGCTCCGCCGACCACACGACCCGAGTGACAATGCACGTGGCAGCGGACGGCGACGGTGACGATGTCCAGCTCACTACCTATGGTCGCCAAGACAATGCCGCCGTGATCTGTCGATCCGGCGGAGATGAGTGCAGTCGCCGAGGAGAGCTCTGGATCGTCCACACCGGCCCCACCACCTATCTCTACCGAGGCATCGACGGGCAGGTGGTCAGGATGGAGGCCGATCGGCGCACGGTCACCGTGGATGCCGCCGTCCAAGCGATGTTCAGCCTCCGGACCGTCTCAGACGACGAGTTAGAACAGTTCGCATACTACAACTAACGGGCACGGTGTCTCCTATGCTCGACGGTGAGGGGACCATCGAGACCCCGAATCATCACCGGGCACAAGGATCCCGACGCACCCGACGACGACGCGGTGCGCGTGCTCGGCCAGTCGCTCCGCTACATCGAGGACTTCGAATTCGCGTTGGCCAAGAGCGGTTCACCGCAGGAGCTCATGGACGCGATGCTGGCGACGTACCCGGACTTCGGCAACCGCTACACCTTGTTCGCGGCGGCACACTCTCAATTCCCTAGCTAGGCTCCGGAAGGCCCGAGCCGCGGTCGGTTCACCGGCTGGACGCCGTCCCGTCAACTGCCGGTCACGCGGACCGATGGTGCGCTCGAAAGCCGGGCCGAAAGACCCGTGAGAAACACGACTGTCAGCTCTTAGATTGCTGGAGGCGCCCCTTCCCTCACGACTCGATCCTTCCGACGAAAGGACCAACCATGGCCGATCTCCCGAACATCGTCCTTGTCCACGGAGCCTGGGCAGACGGCTCGTGCTGGAGCGGTGTCATCGAGCGGCTGCAGGCTAACGGCTATCGCGTCACCGCCCCTCAGCTGCCGGAGACCTCGCTTGCCGACGATGTAGCCCGAGTCCGCCATGTGCTCACCCGACAGGACGGTCCGACCGTACTCACCGGCCACTCGTACGGCGGTCAGGTCATCACCTCGCTCGGCACCGACGCACCGAACGTGGTCGCGCTGGTCTACATCGCGGCCTTCGGCCTCGACGAAGGTGAGTCGATCGGTGCCCTGCTCATGCAAGGACCGCCGACCCCGGGAGTCGCCCATGTCGACATCGACTCGTTGGGATTCGGCTGGATCCCCGAGGACGATTTCCTCGGTCATTTCGCCGGCGACATCGAGCCGGTGAAGGCGAAGGCCATGTACGCCGTGCAGCAGCCTCTGCACGTGTCCACGTTCGACGACGTCATGGGCACTCCCGCGTGGAAGGCACTCCCCTCGTGGTACCTCGTCGCCCAGAACGACGAAGTGATCCCGCCTGACGCGGAGCGTCAGTTCGCCGCGCGGATGGGCGCCGACACGATCGAGATCGACAGCGGACACTGCGCGATGGTCTCCCATCCGGACGAGACGTACGAGCGGATCGTGGCCGCCGCACGAGCTGTCGCGTCCGACTAGAACGCAGGGAAGGGAAAGCCTCGGTGGGCAACGACTTCAGTGTCGTAGTGGCTGCTGGATCGATGCGCTCCTCGGACGTCGACGCGATACGGTTTCCGCATCGGTGGACGTCCGAGGGCGTCACAGTTGAAGCGAACTTCACCGGCGGGCACCTGTTGCATCTGGCCGCAGCCGGATGCGTGCTCAACGACCTCTACCGTGAGGCCGCCACGCTCGGAGTCGAGCTCCAGGGCGTACGTGTGCATGCGTCCGGTGAGTTCGACTCCGACTGGGCGTCGAGCGGCATCTCGTACTCGGTCGAGCTGAACTCGCCGGCCACGCCTGAGCAGCTCGCCCACCTGCTCGAAGTGGTCGACGAAGTCGCGGAGATCCCGCGCGCCATTCGCGCTGGCGCACCGGTCCGACGCGTCACGTGATTCGCGAGCCGCGAATCCCCAACCCTCATGGGCAGTGCGGCGTACGATGGCTAGGACCTTGGTCACCAATGACCCGCCGTTGGTCCCAAGTCGAGCTCTGAGGTCCGGGGAGGACGCTTCTCACCACAAGAATGTCAAGCCGACACGATCCTGTCGGAAGGCACAGCTGTGAAGACAGCCGTAGGTGCGACAGCACCATTGGATGCGTGGCTACATCGCCGATCGGCGCCAGAGCCCATGGCTCACCGACGGTCCGTTCTCTTGCTGTGCTTGCTTGTCCTGCTGCTCCTCGTTGTCCTGGTGCTCGCAGTCGGCCCAAGCCACCTGATCTCAAACGGCCGAGACGGCATCGACCGGATCAAGCAGCTCGCCGAGGACCGAACCGTCCTGGTGGCATTGCTGGTGACCATCGGCGGTGTGGTCAGCCTCTGGTACACACGTCAGCGGCTCAAGGACAGCGCCAACCGCGCAGAGCGTTTCGGCAACGCAGTCGAGCGTCTTGGCAACGAGTCGCTCGACGTACGGCTGGCCGGCGTCTTCGCTCTCGAGCGCCTGTCCAACGACTCCGCGGCTGAGTACCGGAGTGTCGTCGAAACGCTGTGCAGATTCGCCCGCGATCGCAGTGTGCCCAGCACGGTCCCGGCGCCACTCGACGTGCGCACCGCGGGTGCCATCCTCGCTCGGCGCCGAGAGCTGCGCGACCCCTATCGGCTGGACCTTCGAGGCGCAAACTTCAGTGAGGCAAGGGATCTGAGCAAGGCTCGCTTCGGTGGTGCGAACCTGATCCGGGCGACACTCGCCTTCGCCGACCTCGAGAAGGCGAACCTCGTCAACGCCGATCTCGCCGAGGCAGACCTCACCGGCGCCAACCTCGCGGGAGCCAATCTCACGGGTGCGAATCTCAGCGGTGCCGTCCTGACCAAGGCCAATCTCTGTGAGGCGGTGCTGCGCTGGACCGAGCTCGACGAGGCGAACCTGACCGAGGCCGACCTCCTGGCGGCGGACCTCTTCGGGGCAAGCCTTTATCGAGCGACGCTCACCGGAGTTCTCAACTGGCCGGTCGAGGATTGGCAGATCGTGATGGGACTGTCGACGGTCCGAGGCGTGCCCGCGTTCCCGACGTAGCCGCTCGCCGCCGAGCACCAGGCGGCTTACGATCAGCGCCATGGAGTTCGACCGCTACACCATCGTGCTGCTGCTCACTCCCGACGATCCGCCCCAGCTGTCAGAGGAGGAGGCCGATCGGCTCCAGGACGCGCACCTGAATCACTTGGCCGAGCTCCACGAACGCGGCGTACTGCTCGCGGCCGGTCCGGTCGGCGATCCCAGTAGCAAGCGCTACTACCGCGGTCTGTCGATCCTGCGTTGCGAACCCGACGAGGCGCTGCGGCTCAAAGCCGACGACCCTGCCGTACGAGCCGGCGTCTTCGAGCTGGTCGCGATGCCGTGGATGCTGCCGGCCGGCGCCATGCACTTCACTCCGACGACATTCCCGCGGTCGACCGAGGACGTCTAGGTCCGGTACGGATCGCTGAGCCAGCGGCCCAGGTACGCGTGAAGTCCGGCAAGGTCGCCGCTTGCTCGATAGGCGACATAGCCATCAGGCCGGATCAGGTAGTGCGCCGGCTCCTTGTCGTGGACGCCGAGCCGTCGGCGGGCCTCCCCGCTCTGGTCGTACAACGCGTCCGGACGGTCCTCCTCGGTGAGGTGATGGACGGTCACGACACCGGGATAGAGCCCTTCGACGTACGAGCGAGTCGCCGACGGCCAGGTGTCGACCGGGCCGCACAGCAGCACGTGGAAGCCCGGACGTCCTAAAGCCGCATGCAGGGTCGACGGCTCGCCATCGACGTGCACCGGCGCATCGGGCAGCCGGTCGCCGGGGCGCGGCCCGTGGGTTGAAGAGCTCGGGTCATCGGCCGACAGTGGGCTGCTGCGATAGCGGATGCCGAGCTCCGACACCGTACGGAAGCCGTAGGCCCGTGCGCGCCGAAAGCGAAGCGCGAGTGGCAGCAGTCGCGGAGCCACCTGGGCACGACCGAACCGAATCAGCGCGTTGGTCGACGTGGCGACGCTGAACGCACGATCGGTCAACCGGAGCACTCGTCGTCCGATCGGAGCCCGCTCGAGCTCGTAGGTGTCCAGGATGGCCGGGTCCGCTCGCCGACTGGTGACGAGAGCGAGCTTCCAGCCCAGATTGAGGCTGTCCTGGATGCCGGTGTTCATCCCCTGGGCGCCTGCCGGGCTGTGGATGTGCGCGGCGTCGCCGGCGACGAACACCCGGCCGGCTCGATAGTGAGTCGCGCCGCGACTGTGCAGCCGGAAGTTCGCCATCCACACCGGGTCGCGCAGCCGTACTCGCCCGGCCGTGTGCGCGTCGACCAGCCGCTGCACATCATCCAGCGTGACCGGCCGATCCGCGGGCGTGGTGTCCTCGGACGGCCGCATCGCGAGCACCCGCCAGGTCGCCGGAGCGCCGAGTGGGAAGAAGAACAGCACGCCATAGGTCACGAGGAAGGTGTGCGCGGCGCCGGGCTCGATGCCGTCGGCCTCGACGTCGGCGAGCACGAACGTTTGCGGGTACGACAAACCCTCGAAGCCGATCCCGGCCTGCTGTCGCACCGTGCTCCGGGCACCGTCGCAGCCCACCACATAGCGCGATCGGACCTGCTCGGTGCGGCCATCGTCGTGGCGCAACCGGCACGCGACATCGCCGCCGCTCTGCTGCAGCTCGACGAGCTCGGCTCCCCGCTCGATCGTGGCGCCGTGCCGGCCGAGATGCTCTCCGATCAGCTGCTCGGTCACGGCCTGCGAGACGAACAACAGGTACGGATAGGCCGTGTCGTCGATCCCGATGTCGAACAGTCCGACCGGAATGGTCCGACTGCCGACATGGATGTGCAGCCGCAGGCCACGGCTGCCCCGCTCGACGAGTTGCTCGGTGATCCCGTACTTCGCCAGCATCTCCAGCGACCGCGGCTGTACGGCCAGCGCTCGCGACTCATGCACCCGATCCAGCGCACGATCGACGATCCGGAACCGCGTCCCGTACTCCTGCAGCTGTGCGGCGAGTGCCAGTCCGGTCGGTCCCGCTCCGACGATGAGTACGTCGATCGAGTCCTGGTCGTCGGTGACATCGCGATCGGTCACATCTGCACGATGCCATCCCGACGGCTTGTACGTGTCGCCGCCTCGACCCTCGCGGCAGCCGCTGCCAACCGTTCCGACGGCAGTCGCGTTCTTAGATCAACATCAGTCACGCGGTTCAGGGGAAACCATCATGCGTACGAAGACCACGCTTGCCGTCCTCGCAGCGGCCGCACTGGCGGTGCCCGCGGGCAGCGCCATCGCAGGCCCCGGCGCCCGCACCATCGTCGGGACAAGCCACAACGACGCACTCATCGGTACGTCGGGCAGCGACCGCATCCGCGGACTGGCCGGCGACGACATCCTCAGCGGTCGGGCGGACAAGGACCAGCTCTATGGGGGCCTGGGCGACGACCGGCTGAACGGCGGTCAAGGTGCCGACATCGTCTCGGGTCGGGCCGGCAACGACCACCTGCTCGCCAGGCAGGGTCCCGACCTCATCCTCGGTGGCCGCGGCAACGACAGCTCCCACGGGGAGTTCGGCGACGACCTGTTCAAGGGCGGACCGGGCCGCGACCTGTTCTACGGAAGCTACGGGGACGACGACGCGATCCCGGGTCCGGGCCGGGACGCCCTCCATCTCGGCAGGGACAAGGACCACGCGATCATGGGGTCCGACGACGGCGTTGCCGACCAGGTCTTCTGTGGCAGGGCGCGCGACATCGTCACCTACGTCGGCCACCTGGACCGTGCCGACACGCTCCACAAGTGCGAGATCGTCGAGGTGGTCGACGCGCACTGAGACCTGCCCATCGCCGCTACAGTTTTTGGCGATGGAGTTCGGCGCACACTTGCCACTGATCGACCTGGACGGGCAGGGCTATCCGGCGCTGCCCGCCTATGTGGACGCCGCGCGCGAGGCAGGGTTCAGCGCGATCAGCTCCAACGATCACCTCGTCTTCCAGCGGCCCTGGCTGGACGGCATTGTCGCGTTGGCCAGCATCGTCGAACGCAGTGCCGACCTGACGCTGGCGACCACGATCTCACTCCCGGTGGTACGTGGACCGGCCGCGCTCGCGAAAGCCGCCGCGGCGCTGGATCTGCTGTCCGATGGCCGATTCGCGCTTGGCGTCGGGCCAGGATCGTCGGCCGACGACTATGCGTTGGCCGGTGTCCCGTTCGAGGAGCGATGGCCGCGGTTCGACGAGGCGATCGGGCTGTTGCGTGCCGAGCTCTCCGACGCCGGTGCACCGGCCGCGGACCGCTTCTACGTCACGCGCGCACTCGAGCCTCGGCCCACTCGGCCGATTCCGATCTGGATCGGCAGCTGGGGGTCGCCGGTCGGACTGCGCCGGGTCGCCCGGCACGGAGACGGCTGGCTGGCATCGGCGTACAACACGACACCGGAGCAACTCGCCGCGGGCCGAGAAGCGCTCCACAGCGCGCTCCGGACCGCCGGTCGCGACCAGCCGGACTTTCCGATCGCCCTCGCGACCATGTGGATGCATCTGACCGACGACAAGGCAGCAGCGCAGGCGACGCTCGACTCCTTGTCGGCGATGCTGAAGCGCGACCCGGCCACAGTCGCGGACCAGGTGCTGATCGGCCCGGCCGAAACATGCGCCGCAAAGCTCGTCGCCTATGCCGACGCCGGCGTCGACACCGTCTTCGTCTGGCCACTCCGTGACCCAGTCCGACAGCTTCGCGTCTTCGGCGATCAGGTGGTCCCACACCTGGGCTGAAGGCTACGCCGACGCGGCCGCGGCGTGTCTCCTCGTGGTCTGCCGGAGGGTGTCGATCATGATCTGGACCGAAGGCGAGGGATAGCCGTCGTCGGGCCGGGCCACCCAGATCCGACGGACCGGCGCCGGCGATCCGACCTCTCGGATCGCGACCCGTGAACGAGTGCGGGCTGTGGCCAACCCGGGCACGACCGTGACACCGAGGTTCGCGGCCACGAGTGACTGGATTCCGACGTAGTCGTCGGAGGTCAGCCCCACCTGCGGTTCGAATCCGGCCTCCCGACAGGCTTGGCGCACGATGCGGAACCAGCCACTCGCCGCACTACCACCGATCCAGGTCTCGCCCGACAACTCACCGAGCGGGATCGTCGTCTTCTTCCGAGCCAGCCGGTGGGCTGGTGGAAGGACCGCGCGGAACGGGTCGTCGAAGAGGGGAATCCGCTCGAACTCCTGGAACCCCGGATCAGGCTGGGCCTCGGGTCCGTAGACGATGGCGAGGTCGATCTCGCCATCGCCGAGCCGCCGGAGCAGCTGCGGCATGTGATCGTCCACGACGCTGAGCGTGACCGTCGGAACGCGTCGCTTGAAGGTGGCCAGTGCGGGCGGCACGAACGTGGCGAGTGCGGTCGGGAACGCGCCGAGGCGCACCCGACCGTGTCGGCGTCCGGCGACGGCGGCCAACTCCTGCTCGGCGGCGTCCAGTCGGATGAGTACGGCGCGCGCGTGTCGCACCAGCGCGGCACCGGCCTCGGTCAGCTGCGGCGGCCGACTCGTGCGGTCGACCACCGGCATGCCGACGGCACGTTCGAGCGCGGAGATGTGCTGGCTGACGGCCGACTGGGTCATCTGCAGGCTGGCAGCCGCGGCCGAGAACGAGCCGCGATCGGCGACCTCGGCGAGCACCTGCAGGCGCCGTACCTGCGCTATTAGCTCCACTAATGAATCGTAACGCCTCATCGTTGTCGCTTATGGAGCTGCTATCTATCGTGACCGGACCAATCAGCCGAGAAGGAGTAGCTACATGACCACGACCATGAACCACAACGGGGTCGACATCACCGCCTTGTTCGCGACGATCGACGCCGTCAAGGACGATCCCGACCTGGCGAAGTTCCAGTTCCGGGCGACCAACGAGTGGGTGAAGGGAACCCACAACAAGTCAACGATCCACGGCTTCTACGGCGCGAAGCAGGAGATGACGCACCAGGCAGCGTGGACCTACGACGCCGATCACCCCGCGGTGCTGGTCGGCAAGGACAACGGACCGACGCCGGCGGAGTACGTGCTGCACGCCCTGGCGGCTTGCCTGGCGTCCGGGCTGGCGAACATCGCAGCCGCGCGGAACGTGAACCTCACCGAGGTCACCGCGACCGTTGAGGGCGACATCGATCTGCTCGGGATCCTTGGACTGTCCGACCAGGTCCGCAACGGATACGAGCAGATCAAGGTCGGCTTCACCCTCCGCGGCGACGACCCGGAGAAGCTCCGCGATGTCGTGGAGCAGGCGCGTCGCCGCTCGGCGGTCTACGACGTGCTGACCAACGGCGTGCCGGTCTCGATCGAGGTCGACGCTGAATGAAGTACGACGTCGTCGTGGTCGGCGCTCGCGCCGCGGGCGCGGCCACGGCTCACCTTCTGGCCCGACACGGGCTCAGCGTCCTGCTGCTCGACCGGAGCAGGTATGGCTCAGACACCTTGTCCACGCACGCACTGATGCGTGGCGGCGTGCTGCAACTGCAGCGGTGGGGCTTGCTCGAGCGGGTGGGCGCCGCCGGCACTCCGCCAGTCCGGCGGGTCACCTTCCGCTACGCGGGAGAGGTCGTCCCGATCGCGATCAAACCGTCGTACGGCGTGGAGGCGCTCTACGCGCCACGGCGCACCGTCCTCGATCCGATCCTGGTCGACGCCGCCTCCAACGCCGGAGCCGATGTGCGGTTCGGGGGCGCCGTGACCGACGTCGTCCGGGACCCGCAGGGCGTCGTCACCGGCATCGTCGGCCGCACCCGAGACGGGTGCGTCTTCCAGGCCGACGCCCGGATCGTCGTCGGCGCAGACGGCATCCACTCCACGGTCGCCGATCGGGTCGGCGCGGCAATACAGCGGATCGGCACCGGAGCCAGCGCCACGACGTACGGCTACTGGCCGGGTCTGGGCGTCGACGGGTACGAGTGGAACTACCGCCCGAACGCGGCCTCCGGCGTCATCCCGACCAACGACGGCCAGGCCTGCGTCTTCGCCAGCGCGGTCCCGAGCCGAATCGGCCGTGGCGGCGTGGACACACTGCTCAGCATCGTCGGCGAGTCCAACCTGGAGCTCGCCGAGCGGCCCGCGGCAGAGCCACCGCCCCCGATGCGTACCTTCACCGGCCTGCCCGGATACGTTCGCCGCTCGTGGGGACCTGGCTGGGCGCTGGTCGGTGACGCCGGCTACTACAAGGATCCGCTCAGCGCACACGGCCTGACCGGCGCCCTTCGCGACGCCGAACTGCTCGCCCGCGCGATCGCCGCGATTCTCCTGGCCGGCGCGGACGAGTGTGATGCCTTGGCCGACTTCCAAACGACGCGGGATGCGCTGTCCACCACGCTCTTCGACATCACTGACGCGATCGCCGGACACCATTGGAGCGACGACGAGATCGGTGACCTTCTGCTGCAGCTCAACGCTGCGATGTCCGAGGAGTTGGACACGCTGGCGGAGCTGCCAGCGTTCACGCTCTGCACCACGTAGTGCTCGATGCCGGCAACCCTTTTGGATCCCTCGACTGTTGTAACAGTGGAGAGTGAGGGTGGGGATGCACGAGCCAGTCGGATTCGGTGAGTTCGTCGCGGCGCGCTCGCCCGCACTGCTGAGGTCTGCCTGGCTCCTCACCGGTGACGAAGCACTGGCGGAGGATCTGGTCCAGGCCGCGCTCGCCCGGGTGTGGCCGCGTTGGGACCGCATCCATCGCTCCGACAGCAGCGCCGAGGCGTACGTGCGAAGGGTCATGGTGACGACGTACGCGAACTGGTGGCGGCGCAAGTGGCGATCCGAGCAGCCGACTGCCGATGTTCCAGAGCAGGCGACACCGGCCGACAGCTTCGCGGAGGCGGATGAGCGGGCGGTGGTCCGCCGGGCATTGGCAGTGCTTCCTCCACGTCAACGGGCGGTGATCGTGCTGCGCTACTACGAGGATCTGACCGAGAGACAGACCGCTGGCTTGCTCGGCTGCTCGGTCGGCACGGTCAAGAGTCAGACATCAAAAGCGCTGTCGAAGCTTCGCGAACAACCCTGGGCGACGATCGACGACACCACGAAGGCGGTAGACCGTGACCGACCTTGAGACGATGCTCCGAAGCAAGCTGCTCGCGGCGGTGGAAGCGTCGCCTGAGCCGACCAGCGTTGCGGCTGTCGCCGATCGAGTGCGAACGCGCCGACGCAGGCTCACTGCCGTCGCGGCACTCGGCGGCATTATGGCCGTCGCCATTCCGGCGCTGATCGTGGCGACGAGCAACGGCGGCGTCCGCGATACCCGTGACGCGCCTGCGGTTCGGCCCGACGATTTCGGCATCCCACCGCCGGCGGAGGTGGGCTCGCTCCCCCTCGGCGAGCCACCCGGCACCCCCTGGTCGCACGGCCAGACACTGCACATCGACGACCAGGAGATTCCAGTGCCCGGCACCGGCGGACCGGACGTGATCGGCGTCGTCGACGGCGGCTGGTTCCTGCTAGTTGAGCGCGAGCAGTTCCACCCGTACGTGTTCAGTTCGGAGTACGGGATTCTCCATCCTGACGGGAGCTTCACTTCGCTCCCGAACCTCGACACCGCCAGCCGGCCGAACGTGCAGGAGGCCGCAGTCTCTCCCGCTGGCGATCAAGTCGCGGGAGATGCCGTGGTCGATGTCGAGACCGGAGCTCTCGTGGCGAGCTTGCCCGACGACGCCCGCAATATCGTCGGCTGGGGCCCATCCGGGATCGTCTACAACGAGAACCTCGGAACCGACGGCCCGGCCGACAGCATGCTCTGGACGCCTGGCAGCGATCCCATCCCGCTTGCCCGCGGTGTGGCCGACGTCGTAAGCGGCTCGTCGCACGTCATCGCTGGCGGGCCTGGGAGGTGCGGCGAGGTGTCCGATCTGCGGAGCGATGGGTCCTTGACAACCCTGTGGCGCGGCTGCGACGGGCTGTCACCCGGTCTGCTATCGCCCGACGGGACCATGGTGCTGACCAGCGATCTCTCCGTCATCGACGTGGAGTCCGGAGAACTCGCGGGCCACCTGAGCATCGACAAAACTGGCGCGGCGACAGCACTCGATCGAGTCCAACCATGGCGCATGATCTGGGAGGACTCTGCTCACCTGCTGTTGATTGTCGACGGCAGGTGGCTCGTCAGATGCGCTGTTCCAGCAATGGGCTGCGAGCGAGCTGCCGGCCCGCTCCATATCACCACGGACCGCGACATCAACGTCGTCGGACAGAACTAGGCATCAGCGTCAGCGCACCATCCTGCTCTCGTCATTCGGGAGGTAGACGCTGTCATCAGCGCTGGCTTGAGTCCCGTCCGGTCGGTGACTTTTGGCCCTTATCTCGATGGACGCTGGCAGCCAACATGGCGCGCCTGGGAGGAGCAGCTATGTCCATATCTTGGTCGCGCCGGCCGTCGAATCGGGCCGCACAGCACACATCCGGCTACCTCTGGCGGCTGGTGCGCTTCGCTGCAGCCCTGGCCACCCTCGTCGTTGGGCTGACGTCGTGCGGTGACGCTAGTGAGACCGCGCAGTCGGACGCGGCCGCAGACGAGTCGTCCTCGACCAGCAGCGCCTCCGGTGAGGACGCAGTGTCGTCACTTCCCGGCGAAGACGAGCTCGCGGCCGGCTTGCTGACGATCGACGACGTACCGATCGGCTGGGCAGAGGTTCCTCAAGACGACAGTGACGACCCGTTGTGTGGGATACGGATCACCGAGTTGCTCGGTCTCGACGCGGACTCACTGCCGTCTGCGACAGTCGAATACGCCGAAGACCCCGACACTGGACCGGCGTTTGGGGAGAGGGTCGGCTTCGTACCCGCCGGCCGCGGCGGCGACGTGCTGCCCGCGTTGGATGAGGCGATGGACCGCTGCGATGGCGAGGCCGACGACGGGCTGGATGTCACCGTCTCCGATCTCTCGTTCCCTTCACTCGGCGACGACTCGGCCGCCTATCGGATCACCTACTCGGATCCAGACTCCGAGCAGTCAGTCCACTTCGATGTGGTGTACGCGATGAGCGGCGACCTCGCCACCATCGTGTCCGCACTCGACGTCTACGGCGATCCCACCGACACGCTCGCCACCTATGCGCCGAAGGCCGTACGCCATGCGGTGCGAACGCTCGGGACGACGCCACCGCCCTCGTAGGCGCGTCGCAGGAAGCGATCAGGTCTGGGTCGCGGCGAACACGAGACAGGCGAGCACCAGCAGACCGGTGATCAGCCAGGCGAGCCGGGTCATCTGGACGTGTCGCATCGGCTGGTCCTCCTCACACCATGTCGAATCGCTCGGTGTGGACGCGCTCACCCGGCACATTCAGCTCGATCAGCGCACTCTCTACCGCATCCATCATCGGTCCCGGGCCGCAGATGAAGTACTGAAATCGGCGGTAACCGCTGGGAAGGTGGCGCGACAGGATCTCGGCCGTCACGAAGCCGGCTTCGCCGTCCCAGTCACCGGGTGGCCGCTCGAGCACGTGCACCACGGTGAGGTCCATTCGCTGCTTGAGTCGCTCGAGTTCGTCGCGAAACGCCACGCTGTCCCAGTCGCTGTTGGCGTAGAACAGGATCGCGGGCCGGACGTCCTCGCGGTCGGCCATCGTGCGGAGCATGCTGATCAGGCCCGCGATACCCACGCCACCCGCAATGAAGCCGAACCCCGGACCCTCGTCCTGGTCCATCGAGAAGACGCCGTGCGGGCCGTCGACGTACACCGTCGTGCCCGGCTCAAGCTCGTGGATCTGGGACGTGAAGTCGCCGAGCGCCTTCACCGCGATCTCCGCCCCATCACGCTCCGAACTCGACGAGAACGAGAACGGATGCATGGTGAGCGAGTACGGCGACTGGCCGAAGCCGAACCAGGCGAACTGGCCCGGGTCGAAGCTGAACCCAGCGCCGTCGGGCGGGCTCAGCGCCAGTGTCGTGGTCTGTCCGGGCTCGCGATCGAGACGTACCAGCCGCCACGGACGATCGCGCATACGACGCGGCCGGACCAGGCGGACCCAGACGAGCAGCGAGAGGAACGCCGCCGTCATGAGTCCCCACAGGATCTGCTTCCAGAGCGTGCTCACGTACTCGTCGACGAGGTAGACGTGGACGAGCGCCCCGACGACGGCGACGACGGCGAGCACGGTGTGGATGAGGTGCCAGAACTCGTACGAGAGTCGCAGCCGCAGTCGCCAAACCGATGTCGCGGTGAGCACGACGACGGATGCGACCGCCGCTACTCCGAACCAGACCAGCGCGGGCGCCTTGATCGCGTCGCTGGGCGTGAGGGCTTCCCACTTGAGCGACAGCGCGACATGGCCGAGTACGAAGGCGAGTCCGGCGTAGCCGATCTGCCGGTGGAACTGCAGCAGCGCATCCTGACCGAACGGCGCGGCCACCGGCGCGAAGCGGGCCACGAGCACGAACTCGAGGCCCATCATCGCCAGCCCGACGAAGCCCAGCGCGACCGAGAAGTTCGTCCAGAACCCGTGATCCGGCTGGCCGGCGCCGATCGCGGCGAAGACCAGCGGCGCTATCACCGCGCCGAGGTAGGCGATCACCCAGAAGACTGCCCGGACCGCGAGCTTCACGGAGCGGCAGTCTATTGGACAGTCCTCCCGTCATGTCGTTCCGCTCCCCGAGGAACCCGTGGATCGGGACCAGTGGGATGGCCGATCAACCTGAGCGACTGCCCGATGCGTCTTTGTGGGTGAAGATCAATGTGAGCCTCGGCGCCGGACGGGAGGTGGCAGGCGACATGGCAACACGACGGTCGTCGGACGCCTCGGTCTACGCCGAGTTCGTCGCGGCACGATCGGCCAGCCTGTTCCGCACGGCGTACCTCGTGATCGGCGACTACCAACTCGCCGAGGACCTGCTCCAGGACTCACTGGTCAAGGTCTATGTCGCCTGGCCCCGGCTACGCGATGTGGCGAAGGCGGAGGCGTACACGAGACGCACCATCGTGACGACCGCGATCTCGTGGCGTCGACGCCGCTCCTTCCACGAGCCACCGACCGGCGCGCTGCCTGAGAGGGTGGTGCCCGACGAGACCGAACGGGTCACTGCTCGCGACGAGCTGTGGAACGAGCTGCACCTGCTACCGCCGCGCCAGCGAGCCGCCGTCGTGCTCCGCTTCTGCGAAGACCTGTCCGAGGCGCAGACCGCCGACCTGATGGGCTGCTCGGTCGGCACCGTGAAACGGCAGGTCTCGGTCGGCTTGGGCAAGCTGCGCGACCACCTCGGCACCGACTTCCTGCCTCCCGCACCCGACTCATCGGCGGTGACGCCATGAACTCCTTCGATGACCTGTCCCGTCGCGTCGACCGCATGACTGCGCCGACCCTCGATGTCGAGGGGTTGATCGCTCGCGGTGAGCAGCGACTGCACCGCCGCCGGGTGACCGCAGTGCTCGCGGCCGTCGTGGTCGTCGCATTGCTCGCCGTCGGGAGCTTGGTGGCAAGTGCCACGCAGCACAATTCGACGGGGCCGGTCGACAATCCGAACAAGCATCACCAGCCGTCGGCATCACCCACCCGCGAGATCGTCTACAGCAACTTCGCCGACCGGTTCGTTCACTTCGGTGACCGACGCGTCCCGACCGGGCAGAGCGGCGTTCTCCACCTCGACGTCACCGACAACGGGTTCGTCTACACCGCACCGGATCGGAACCCGTACGCTCATCCTCCCGTTCATGACGCTCGTGTGTGGTTCAGCGACGGCGGAACTCCTCAGCAGATCGGCACGCTCTGCCAGCCGAGCCTTTCTCGGCTGCCGGATGAGGTCATCACGGCCAACGCCGGCTCGCTGGCCGCGTGGATCGACTGCCCGGACTCGGGACCTCCGGACATCGTCGTCCTGGACACCAGCACCGGTCGCGAGGTCCTGCGCGAACCCACTGCTCGCTTCGTTGCCAGGGCCGGTACCTGTTGCGCCCTCAACGCCCTCATCGGCGACCAGCTGTACTTCGACCGTGGCGGTCCAGGTATCTTCCAAGCCCTTCGGCTCGACCTTTCCACGAGGCAGGTCAGCAAGTACGTGCCCATTGGAGGAACCCTCCTTCCAGCCGCCTACCTCGACGACATCCGGAGCAACCCACGCGGACTCGTCGTCGGAGACACCTGGAGCAGCGGAACGCCTACCGATGGGATTACCGATGGGATCGGGCAAGCCTTCTGGGTGGACGGCGCAAGACTCGTCCCCGTGCTGAACGCCAACGAACCGTCCGCCACCACCGCGTTCGACACCACAACACACCGCCCAATACGGCTGCACCTGCCGCCCGGCTACCACGCCCACCATGACGCTCTCGGCAGGGGAGACTTCTGGCTCTTCGAGTGGCTGAACGACGACACCGTCGCACTGGCGGGACCCACCAGCGAGATCCTCACCTGCCAGCTGTCGAACGGCCACTGCCAGCTCGCAGTCGCCGGGGGAACGGCCCGCTCGTTCGCGCACCTTCAGCCACCCGCGTGAGTCCGTTCGCGGCCGGGAAGCCGATTACCCCTTGATGGCGAGTCGCGCGGTGCACACATACTGAAGAGCGTTATGCGTGACAGCACCCGCCACCGTCACCTTGCGAGGCCTCACGCGGCTCGACTCGCCGTTGGGCTTGCGCTGACCGGCTGCCTGCTGGCGTCCTGCACCTCCGGCGAGCAGACCCAGGATCACTCGGCACAGCGGACCACCACGCCTACCCATGAGCCCGCCGACCGACCGGGATCTCCAGCCACCCCGTCCGGCTCCGATCCGGCCCACGAAGCGGCGCCGACCGCTCCGAGCTCGCGCGATCCGATCGCGATGGCCGACCAGCTGGACCAAGCCGTCGCGACCTTGCAGGATCGGCAGTCGCCGGCTGCCGACATCCGGAAGGCGGCCGAGTTCCAGCAACTGGCCGTACGCGCCCTCGCTGACGCATCCGGCGAGTTTCGCCGTCGGGTGGCCGCCCGCTTGCACCCGCAGACGGCGCTGGTCATTCGGGATTGCGTGCGCGCAGCCATCGCCCTTCACACGATCAGCAGTCCGGAGCCCACGCTGCCCAAGTGGCACATCGTCCAGCCGCCACCACCGAGCCGACTCCTGAGCTACTACCGGTTCGCACAACGAAGAACCGGCGTGCCCTGGACCTATCTGGCGGCGATCAACCTGGTGGAGACACGCATGGGACGGATTCGCGGCGCGAGCACGGCGGGGGCGCTGGGCCCGATGCAGTTTCTTCCATCCACCTGGGATCGCTACGGTGCCGGCGGAGACATCAACGACCCGCGCGACGCGATCCTCGCCGCCGCCCGGCTACTGCGAGCCAACGGCGCACCGGCCGACATCGACCAGGCCCTGTGGCATTACAACCCGGCCAGCGCCTACGTTCGCGCGGTCAGTGCGTACGCCCGGACGATGCAGCGATCCAGTTCGGCGTACTTCGGCTACTGGCACTGGCGAGTGCTCTACAGCCGAGGGCGTACGACGTACCTGCTCCCGATCGGCTACCCGGAGACGCCGGCCGTACTGCTGGATTCGAACGACCTCGGCGCACGGGGATAGCGGGCGCGGCCCAAGATCAGGACTGGGGAACGTCGTCTGACGTCAGCCAGCCCTCCGGCTCGGCCAGCACATGATCGCAGGAGGTGCAGAGGAGCCGGCGGGATGCCTCGGCGGCGCGAGGGCCCACCGAGCTTTGGTCGACGGCATGCTGTCCCATATCGAGGTGTTGCTGACAGACACCGGTTCCACAGTTGCGACAGCGGCCGAGCGCCGCCTCGGTTCGTCCCTCGACTGCACAGTCGTAGCAGTTCACGACAGCCTCCCTACCGGGCATGGTCCTCGAGTCGATGGGTGTGCCGTCCCCGGATCCGGATCCACCGCGCAGGCGACTACGCCGGCTCGGGATCAAGCCCACCCGTTCCATCCACTCCGTACCCAGGCGAAGGCCGACCATGCCCCGAATGCATGCCGCGGGACCTGCCTGGGTACATCAGGTAGGCATCCGAGTGGCGATCATCGCCCGGTCATCGCGCCGATGGTCATCCGATGAAGCGCTCGGCAGACCTAACAGAAGGTGATTGTGGTGACTGGCAAGATGCGAGCCCCCCGCAGCCGCGGGGCCGTGAGTGGCGCCCTGCTCATTCTGCTCGGTGCATGGGGTGCATTGATTCCGTTCGTTGGTCCGTACTTCGATTTCGCCTACACGCCGGACACGGCGTGGGACGTCACGACTGGCCGGCTGGTCCTGGAGGTGCTGCCGGGTGTCGGGGCCGCGCTCGGCGGACTGCTCGTGCTCGGGAGCGCCAACCGCGTGGCGGCGGCGTTCGGGAGTTGGCTGGCAGCGCTGAGCGGTGCGTGGTTTGTCCTCGGCGTTCCACTGTCGGCCATTTGGGGCAGCCCGACGGTCGGAGAGCCGGTCGGCGGCACCACCCAGCAGATCCTCGAATACATCGGGTTCTTCGGCGGGCTCGGCGTCGTGATCGTGTTCTTCGCCGCGTTCGCAATGGGCCGGTTCGCCGTCGTCGGCGTTCGAGAGGTCGAGCGCGCCGCGCAGGAGGCGGCACCCGAGGAGTGGGCGCCCGAGGCGTACGAGACCACCACGCCGCCACCGGAGCCGCAGCCGGAGCCGCAGGAGGAGACCTCGCGGCTGCACCCGTTGCGCTGGCGTCGTTCGCGGCAACCCAGTGCGAGGTAATCGGCCGGTCAGTACCTGCCCAAGGTCCTGATGCCCTGTCCGAAAGCAGCGGTGTCGACGGTGACGATCGATCAGATAAGACCCCATGACAGTCACAACGCAGCCGACGAACCGCTATCTCGACAGGCCATCGCCGAGCAGCCTGGCCGATGTCATCGACACCATCCTCGACAAGGGCTTGGTGATCGACATCTACGTCCGGGTGTCCCTGGTCGGAATCGAGCTGCTCACGGTGGATGCTCGGATCGTCGAGGCCAGCGTCGACACTTATCTCAGGTTCGCTGAGGCGGTGAATCGGCTCGATCTCACCGAGACCGAGACCAGCGGGATCCCAGAGCTCATGGAGGGTCTCGCCGGCGGCGACTCGGACGGAGACGGCAAGTCCGACTAGCAAGCGCAGGCGGCTCTGCTTCCCTCAGAGGTGGAACTTCAGCGTGATGAAGGTCTTGTCGGCGTTGCGAGGTGCGGGGCGGGCCTTGATGGTGCCGGTAGCCCCCTTGTATTTGCCGGTTCCGTTGAGGATTCGCCCTCGGTGGACGTGGTCGGAGAACGACTTCACCCGGACCAGCGCGGTGATGGTGCCGTCCCTCAGCGCGAACGAGTCCCAAACGACCGCTCGGTCCTGCTTCGGGTAGAAGTGGCCGGTAAAGCTCTCGTAGCCGACGATGTGACCGTCGTTCCGGTCGACTGCGGCGCCGGCGAAGGTGTGGTTGCTGAGCGGGTGGCTCGCGATATCACGGGAGACCAGCCGCTTGATGTGGATCTTGGCCTCGCCGGCGACCGGAACCATGGCGGGGACGACGGCCGCCCCGGTCATGGTCGTCGCCGCGAGTACGGCGGCCGCGGACAGTGCGAGTTTCTTCATGGTGTGTGCGCTCCCTCCTGATCGGAAAGGCGCGAAGCCCGGGCCAGCCGGCCCCTCGATGTCCCGGCACGCCAACATGTGCGTTTGAGGCAACACCTTTCGTGCACTCAAACACGTGACGACGCGACGTCGCAGTGCCCAAGGTCCCGGATGGCCCCGGCCCGACGGCCCGCTGCCGGGACGGAGCAGGCCGGGCCCGAACCGTCAGCGATGGCGCAAGGGACGGCTCGTGACCGACCGAGCGGCCAAAGATAAGCAATTCGCCAGACGTGAGCGCGGTGTCTTACGAGCAACCTCGGAAGTGTCAGTTGTTCACTCCGCATGGAGGATCGCAGACGCCGAAGAACTCGATCACACCAATTCTGTGGCCCAGCGTGGTCTGCCCGCACCCTCACTCGTCCGAGTAGCGGCCGCGGGCCACCACGTCGGAGGTCATCATGAACCGAACGTCCCATCCGCTCATCCGTCTCGGCGTGCTTGCGACCGTTGTCGTCGGCATGATGCTCGCGAGCGGTGGACGAGCGATGGGGCGCACCTGCGTCGACCAGCAGACCGGGAGCTTGCGGTTCTGCCCCAGGTCGAGCGACGGGTACGACGGATCCAGCACGATCCCAGTCCCGGCCGAGCAGGTCAGCGACAACTCGAACCAGACGCTGCAGTGGGTGCTGCTCGCTGCCGCCGTCCTAAGCGCACTCGCGGTCGTGGCGGTCGTGGCGGACCTGCTCGCCCGGCGTCGTTGGCATCAGCCGCCCTTGGAAGCAGCCCTCGAAACCAGTGATGCTGACGAGCTCCCCGAGCCGCCGGACTGCTGGGCGACCGGTTCGCCCAGCAGGACCGCACCGATGCCGCCGAACACGCCTACCGGGCCGCCATCGACGTCGACGACGAACAGTGGTCGCCGATCGCCCAGGTCGCCCTCGCCGACCTCCTGCACGATCGAGGCAAGGACATTGAGGCTCAAGCGCTCTTGGAGGCCGCCCTCGGGTCGGGCCACCCCCGAGCAGTCCCAGCCGCACAGAACAGTCTCATCCAGCTCCAGGCCGGTCAGCCCAACGGCAACGCCGCCGCCGGCCCCCTCCCCCGCAACTTCGAAACGCTCGGCTGACTCCGTTTGGTCGATCCGAGCCATCGCAGTGCGCCGGCAAAGATAAGCAGTTCGCCGGACGTACGCACGGCGTCTTACGAGGAGCGTCAGGGGTATCAATTGCTGGCTCCGCACCTCGGAGGACGCCGTGTACTACCCCGACTACCTGCAGGATCTGGCGGCCGCCATCGCGCAGGACCGAAGCGAAGCGAGGGAACACCGCCGATCGGGGCCGGCCAGAACGGCGGGCAGGCATGGCAGCCGTGGGGGGTTGAATCGCTGGGTGCCGTCAGCTGTCGGGGCGCTGACGATCCTGTCGATTCTTTATGCCGTGCTTGCCCGCCGCTTCGGGCTCGTCGAGGCGCTTTGGATCTTCGGTCTCGCGGTGGGACTCGCGATTGGCATCGCGGCAATGGTCGCGGTAGGCATGCTCGCGCTCGCCCGACGGGCGAGGCGTTGACGGGAACGCGGACCGCGACGGTCGCCGTCGGCGGCCTCGTCACCGCGCTCGTCGCCATGGTGGGTCCCACCTCGCCCACCGAAGCCACGCAGGGAATCGCACCAGCGGCCGTCGACACCGCGGGAGCATCGGACACAGCCGTCACCTGCGAGCTGGACGATCTGATCTCCCCCACCCCGCCGACGCCTGCGGATCCGTGCGTCGCGGCCTGGTGGAGCTTCCGAAGCTATCTGGCGACCCTGCCACCACTGCCCTGACCGCGGCCGAGCATCGTTGGCTATTCGGCGAGGCCGTGTTGATGGGCGTAGGCGGCGGCCTCGGTTCGGTTGGCGAGGCCGAGCTTGGTGATGATCCGAGAGACGTGGACGCTGGCGGTCTTGGGCGAGATGAACAGTTCGGCGGCGATCTGCTGGTTGGTGAGACCGCGAGCGATCAGCCGTAACACCTCGGTCTCGCGACCGGTGAGTCGGCGCGCAGCCGCTGGAGTGGCCGCTGACGCATCCTCCCCCTCGAGGCGGATCCGAGCCGAGCGGCCCAGTCGGCGATACTCGTCCTCCAACGGCGCGGCCCCGAGTGCGCGCGCGGCTTGGAGTCCGTCGTCCAGCTCATCGGCGGCGGCTTCGCGCTCACCGGTACGAATGAGCGCCCTCGCGAGCTCGAGTTGCGCCTCGGCCCGGTAGTAGACGAAGCCCACGGCGCGCCACGCGTCGACGACCTCTGCCCAGGCTTCTGGATCATCCTCGCCACCGAGATCGGCCAGGCGACGAGCGACCTCCGACCGCCACGCCTGGCCCAGCTCGCCCAGCGGATGCACCCGAGCAGCAGCCTCCGCGACCAGTTGCTCCGAATCGGGCGCAGCGGACGTCAGCCGCGAGAGTGCCTGGGCTGCAACGAGGACGGCTTCGAACGCCACGGCTGACTGGTCAGCGAGGTCCGATGCCGCGAGTACGGGCGACAACACCTCGAGCGCGTGCTGGGGATCTCCCTCGTTGAGTGCGAGATGCGCCGCCGAGACTGCCGGCGGCACCCTGCTGACGAGTGGTGAGCCTCGTGATCCGAACGGTGACATGAGCTCGCCGAGTTGGTCGATCTGCTCGCGAGCGAGCGCGAGCTCACCCCGATCCGCAGCGAGTTGGGCCAGCAGGGCCCTGGTGGTCGCAGCGTTGGCTCCGGGCGGCAGTAGCCGAAGCATGGTCGTCAGCAGACTCCAACAACGATCCCAGTCGCCGATCGCATACAGCGCATAGGTGAAGTTGTCCATCGACTGACGCCAGAGCAGTACGGGAGCGGGCTCGGACCGAAGATCGCCGTGCCGGTCGCCCAGGGTGACCGCGTCCTGGTATCTGCCGACCGATGTCAGGCAATAGATCAGCCATCCCAGCGTCATCGGATTCGGTCGTGGTTCGACGCTCAGCGCCGCCCGGGCCGCTGCCAGCGCAGCATCGCCATCGCCACGCTCCAAGGCGAGCCAACCCTGCGCCCGCACGGTTCTCATCTGGCTTTCGTGATCCTCGACCGCACCGGGCGTTTCGGCCAGGGCGGCCCTGAGCTTGGCGACCAGCTCCGGACTGAAGTCGTCGGGAAAGCAGTCCCGGTACTGCAAGAGCAGCGGCATGCAGAAGACTGTCAGCCGGCTGGCCGGCTCGGCCAGCACCGCGTGCACGGTCGGCTCGACCGTCTCGGGCGCCAGTATCTGTTCGGCTGACCAACCGCCGTACGCGGGCGTCACCGCGACCACCAGCTTGAGCGCCAGCATGGTCAACCAATCGTCGTCGGGCAGCGTCGAGAGCTCGCCCCGCGCGACGGTGCTCGGCGCCTGCCAGTCGCCCACCTGGTAGAGACTCAGCATGGCGTCAAGCACTAGGTCGATGCGGGTCGCGCCCGCGAGCCGCTCGGGATCGGACGCCTGACCCCACAACGTCAGCGCCCGCCGCGACCACCCCGCGGCCTCGGCGAACCCGCTGCGCAGCCTGGCGGCCTCTGCGGCGGCAACTGCAGCAGGGAGGGCACGATCCGGCTGGCCGGCTTCCGACCAATGCGCTGCCACCGCCGCGGCCACCTCGGCATCGGACAGCTCAACCGCGTTCGCCGCCTCGAGCCCTTCGGCCCAGCGTCGATGAAGACCTTGGCGGTCGGTGGAAAGGAGCGTGTCCAGCACCGCCTTCCGCAGTAGATCGTGGTGGAACCGCACCGGATCCGAGTCACGTCGGGGATCGAACAGCCCTCGCGCCGTTCCTTCGCGGTCGGCCAGCGCCGCCGTCGTCGGACTCAGGCCGCTGACCTTCGCCACCAGATCCGGGTAGGCATGCCCCACCCCGACCGCCGCCGCCTGCAGATAGCCGAGCTCGTCGTCGGTCAGATCGGCGACCCGCGCGGCGAGATTGGCCCGGAGCGTGGTGGGCAGCTCGACCTCACCGGTGGACATCAGCTCCTCCACATACAGCGGGACGCCCTCGCTGAGCCGCTGTACACGCTTCACCAGGTCCGGGTCCGGGTCGTCGCCGAGTGCTTGGTGGATCACCGCCGCCACCTGGCCGTCGTCCAGTGCCGACAGCGTTAGCGATTGGCTGCCCGGCAGCCGGCCGAGATCCACCAGGTGCTTCGCGATCGGCTCGGTCTCGTACGGCGACGACCGCACCGTACACAGCACCAGCAGCCGAGTCCGCCCAGATACCTTGGCTACGAAGTCGAGCAGGTCCAACGACGACGCGTCCACCCACTGCAGGTCGTCGACGAACAGACATAGCAGCCGATCCCGCGACAGGCCCAGCAGCAGGCTGTGAAACGCCCCGAATACAGCAGTACGGTCGACGGGCCGGCCATCCGATGGCGGTTGATCGGCGAGCGCCGGATGCAGCGGAGCCAGAGCGGCGGTCTGGGCTCCAAGCACATCCCGGACCTGGTCGGCACCCAACTGGTACACCACGTCGCGGACCAGATGCGCCGCCACGCCGTACGCCAGCTCGCCGCCGGCCAGGTCAATGCCATGTCCCGAGATCACCAGGTCCGGTCCGTCCAGTAGCTCCTGGATCAACTCGGCGGCCAGCCTGGTCTTGCCGATGCCCGGCTCACCCTCGATCAGGACGATCCGAGCGCTGCCGGCACGTGCCTCGACGGCGGCAGCACGGAGCACGTCGAGTTCGACGTCCCTGCCGATGAGCTGAGCGCTCTGCGCCGCCCGCATAGACCCCGACGATGCCACTGTGATCGGAGGGACCGGAGAGGCGAAAGTCCTTCCCGACGAAAGTGTCAGGATCCACCCATGGAGCCGGGACTCGTGTCGCGTGCCATCGCCGCGGCGACATCGCTTGCCGGGGCGACGGACCTGTGGGTCGACGACGCTGTCCTGATTCATGACTCGAACAAGCTCGCGCTGCGTCTCCTGCCGTGTGACGTCCTCGCGCGAGTAGCGGTGGTCGGGCAGGAGGTTGCCGCGCTCGAGGTCGAGCTTGCTCAGCGGCTCGCCGCGACTGCAAGCCCGGTCGCACTGCCCGAGCCCCGGGTCGACCCGCGCGTCTACGAAGCCGACAGCTTCGCGGTGACCTTCTGGACCTACTACGAAACGGTGAATGCCGACCAGATCTCACCCGCCGAGTACGCAGACGCACTCCAACGCCTGCACGCGGGGATGCGAAGCGTCGAGATCGCGGCGCCGCACTTCATGGAACGAGTCGCAGACGCCGTACAGCTGGTCGAGAGCGGAGACGAAACCCCCGGGCTCTCCGAGGCCGACCGGCATCTTCTCCTCGGCACGCTGCGCAACGCACGTCATAACGTGCACAGCCGGGGAGCCGCTGAGCAGCTGCTGCACGGCGAACCGCATCCAGGCAACGTCCTCGGCACTCCGGACGGCCCGATCTTCATCGACTTCGAGACGTTTTGCCGTGGGCCAATCGAGTTCGACGTTGCGCACCTGCCGGACGAGGTCAGCGCGTACTACCCGGACGTCGACCACGTCCTGCTCGAGGAATGCCGTCGGCTGGTGCTTGCGATGGTCGCGGCCTGGCGATGGGACGTCCGCGATGAGTTCCCGGATGGACACCGATACGGCCGGGACATCCTCACCCTGCTCCGCGAAGGTCCACCCTGGCCGGCACTCGATGCGCTCGACGCCTCGTAGCAGACACGGCCTGATCCCGGCAGCACCTCTTGGGTGCGTACCGGGACCAGGTCGAGCCGGATATGGATCGCGCTGCCGGCTGGCGGCCGTCAGCGCCGGTGTTACCGGGCCTGAAGCCATGCCTCGGCGGCATCTGCCGTACGAGGACCGGTGTACGCCGACGGATCAGGCTGATCGGGCTGGAGCCAGGCCTGGGCGGCGTCGGCCGTGCGAGGACTGGTGTACGCCGACGTCGCGGACTTGAGCCAGGCCTCGGCGGCGTCGGCCGTACGAGGACCGGTGTACTGCTGGACCGAGGTGGACTCGTGCCGCTGGACGTCCTTCGAGTTGGAGGTGTCCGAGGCCGGGTCGTTTGCCAGAACGACCGCGGCAGCGATACCCGCTGCCGTCAGACCGACGACGCCGGCGACGGTAGCCTTGCGCGTAATTCCCTTGTTGTTCATGACCGTGCCCTTCGTGGTGTGATTTGGACACGACCGTTGTCTCGCGCATTGGTACCGACGCGGTCCCGGTGCGGTATCAGCCGGGTATTAGTGCCCTTGACCGGGTATCAGTGACGCACCCCACGGTGGGTCCTATTCGGATCGCCTTCCTTGGTCCGCTTGTCATTGACGGGGGCACCGGCAAGCTCGGCCCACGCGACCGGGTGGTGCTGGCGGCGCTGGCCGTACGACCCGGAGAGACCCGCACGGCCGCTTGGACTGGTGGACTTCACGCTCTACCCGCACCTCGATCACAAGGACATGCCGGACACTTCTCTGGCCAACATCGAGAAGTGGGCGTCCGGGATCCCGGTCCCGACGTACGCGATCGACGACGACACGGCCATCAAGGTGACCGACGGGACGGCCGAGGTCGTCTCCGAGGGGCACTGGCGGCTGTTCCCTCCCAGCCAGGAGCGATAGCGGCCGAGAAGAACTCGGGTGCAGGAGGGCTGGCCGTCCAGTACGGTCCCGGTCATGACCTCGGATGAGTTCGTGCCAGTCGGCTTCGACCCGCCGACCTCACTCGCCACCGACCAGTTCCGCCTCGAGCCGCTGGGCCCGCAGCACAATCAGTCCGATCATGCCGCCTGGATGTCGTCCATCGAGCACATCCGCTCCACTCCCGGCTATCCCGACGGCAACTGGCCCCCGCCCGACGGCATGTCGCTCGAGAAGAACCTCAGCGACCTGCGCCGCCACGCCGACGACTTCACGCGACGCGTCGGTTTCACCTTCACCGTCCTCGACCCAGCATCAGACGACGTCATCGGCTGCGTCTACCTGTACCCCTCGCGCGCCGACGAGTGGGACGTCACCGTGCAGTCCTGGGTGCGGGCCGACAGAGCGGACCTCGACGTACCACTCGCCGACGCCGTCGCACAGTGGATCGCCACCGACTGGCCTTGGGAGCGGGTGGACCGCCGCGGTCGCTGAGTCGCCGGCAGACCCCATACCGCCGGCTTAGGAGTCGGGGACGCTCATGGCCAGCGGGATGGTGGCGACGACTCTGCCGTCGCCAACGACGAGAGTGCCGCCGACAAGGGAGGCTCGCTCGCGCATGGAGGTGATGCCGGTGCCGGGCGCCCAGGTGCCGGTCGTCTCTCCGTCGTCCACCACTTCAATAGTGAGTGAGCTCGGGTTCGCGATGAGGGTCAGCGCGGCGGAGGTTGCCTCGGCATGGCGGACGATGTTGGTGAGGGCCTCCAAGCCGATCCGGTAGGCCGCCACCTCCACCGCGGCGCCGAGGTCGGGGAGGTCGTCTGCCGTCACTGTCACCGGCAGCGGCAGATGTGAGGCGTGCTGGCGAAGGGCAGCTACCAGCCCCAGCTCGTCCAGCGCGGGCGGCCGGAGACCGTCGACGAGCCTGCGGATCTCGCTGATCGCGTGCTCGGTCGAGCTCCGCACGGATACCAGTTGCTGGTCGGCCGCGGCAGCGTCGGTAAAAAGGAGGTTGCGTGCAGCGTCCGCGGCATAGGCCACGCCGGTGAGGGTGGGGCCGAGCCCGTCGTGGAGGTCTCGGCGCAGCCGTCGCCGCTCGTCCTCGATGCCGGCGATCGCGGCCTCGCGGGAGGCCCGAAGCCGAACCGTCTGAGCCAGCAGCGGAGCGACGACGCGCAGCACCTGTTCGTCGGCCGCGCTGAGCCGCAGATCACCCGCGCGCAGCCCGACGATGAGTTCGCCAACACCGTCCATGCCGAGCCGGAGCGGAAGACGGTGGGTGTGGGTGACCGGTGTCCCCGCCGTGGCCAATGTGTTCCCTTCGGATCGCAATGACGCGTACGGGAGCACGAGCGCCTCGCGTACAGCGTTCAAAGCGAGCGCCGGATCGTCACTGACCGAATCCGCGACGCGGGTAGCCGCCCGAAGCGGGTCAGGTCGGTCGCCGAACAGAAGCTGGTCGATCACCCCGCGGAGCAGGACCCGGAGCGGGTGGACTCCGGCCGCACAGACGACACCGATCAGCGCGAACGTCGCGGGCGTCAGTGAGCCCGCGCCGAGGAGCGTCAGCACGGCCCACCCTCCGACGAACGCTGCGATGTAGGCCGTCACGACGACGACGGCGACGACGGCGCTGACGAGCACAGCGCCGACATCCACGACATTCGGGCGAAGCAGACCGACCAGGAACGCCGTCAGGAGTAAGAAGGCTAGACCGCCAAGCATCGCCGGGTGCACGCCGCGGACCGAGTCGGCCTCGGCGAAGACGACCACAGCCGTGATCGCCGCCAGCGGCACCGCCGCGGCCACCAGCCAGAGCAGCAGCTCACGCTCGCGGTCAGATCCGACTTCGAGGCGCCACCAGCACAAGCCGATCAGCCCGAGGCCGAGGACGAACAGCAAGGTGGCTTCATCCACGTCGGCCCAGTCCCTGTTCCCGTGCGCGGACGATTGCCTCGGACCGGTCAGTCACCTGGAGCTTGCTGAAGATCGACGAGATGTGGTTGGCCACCGTCTTGGGTGCCAGGCCGAGGCGTTCGGCGATGGCATGGTTGCGCAGCCCGCCGGCAATGAGATCCAGCACCTCGCGCTCCCGGTCGGTCAGCTGCGGGAAGGGTCCGGCGTCGCCCTCGGCGAAATGCTGCAACATCCGGGCTGCCACACCCGGCCCGAAGATTGCCTCGCCTGCGACCACGCCGCGCAGCGCACGTTCGAGCTCGTCCTGTCCGGCCCCTTTGAGCAAGTAGCCCTGCGCGCCGGCGCGCATGGCGGCCATGACGGTCTCATCGTCGTCGAGCATCGTGAGCATGACCACCGCCGTCTCCGGGGCGACGGCTCGGATCCGCCGGGTCGACTCGACCCCATCGGTGCCAGGCATCCGGATATCCATCAGCACCACATCGGGTCGAGTCAGTTGCACCTCGCGCACGACGGACTCACCATCGGCCGCCTCACCCACCACGTCGAAACCGTCCAGTGACCCCAGCAGCGCGCGCAGGCCCGCGACGACGACGGGGTGGTCGTCAACGAGAACCACCCGGATGACTGGTTCGGCCACCTCGCCATTCTCCCGCAGGAACGGCACTGGCACCTGGGTGCAGGTGCCTAGGACGACCGGGATGAAATCACGGCCAAGCGGGCATGCTCACCGTTCCAGCGGCGGCGTTCGGCGGTGAGGCTGGATCCACCCGGAAGGAGTCCACCATGAGCCGAATCAACAGTTGGTACCTCGGCGTCGGGGGCGTCCTGTTCGTCGCCGGAGTCGTCCTCCACCCGCATCAGCATGTCGAGGGCGGCACGCTCGAGGAGCAGTTCCATGCCATGTTCAGCGACTCACGCTGGTACCCAGCGCACGTGCTGCTACTCGTCGGCCTGGCCCTGATGGCCGCCGCTCTGGTCGGGCTGGCCCGCAACTTGCCGACCGGGCTGTCCTGCCGTACGACGCGGTTCGCGGCGATCGCTGCGGTCGTTGGAACCGCCGCCATGGTGCTGCACCTGTTCGCCAAACTCGACGACGACAACATCGTCGCCGGTGACCCGACACCCCTGCTCTTCACCCACGCAGGGGTCGAGACGATCACGGTCCCGCTCGTAGGGATCGCCTTCGCCCTGCTCGCCCTCGCCGGCGGCCGGAGCCGGACACTGGGCACCCCGGCCATCGCGACTCTTGGGATCGTCGGTGGGCTTGGCTACGCGCTGGCCGGAGCGACTGCTCCGTTCATCAGCACGTTCACCCCACTCTTCGACTTGGTCGGCCTGGTCGGCCTCTGGGCTGCAGTCGTCGGCGGAATGCAGATCGCCCGGGTCCGCAACGAGGACGCGCTCCAAGAGGTGGCCTCATGAGCACTCGGGACGCGACGATGGCCGACATGTCGCTGTCCCCGCGCAACAAGGTCGGCATGGCGCTCGCCTTCCTCCTCGGCCTGATCGGCCTGCCGATGTTTCTGCGCGGTGCGCCGGACCCTGGAGAGGTCGGCCCACCCATGGCTGTCCTCGTCACCGAGTCGATCTGCGGCCTTGTCACCGTGGTGGCCGTCGCCTTCGGTTGGCGACGCCGCAGTGCCCGAGCGATCCGCCTGGCAGCCGGCGCCCAGATCGTCTCCGTGCTCACCGCCGTCCCCGCGTTCTTCCTCGACCGTCCAGCGCTCAACAAGCTCCTCCTCGCCATCCTGCTCGGCGTCACCCTCACGGCGGTCGTGCTGATGGTCACGCCGTCGCGGCAGCAGCCCACCGCCTGAGCAGCTGCGTCACACCGCCGGGAAGTCGAGGGCAGGAGGTCTGACCGATCAAGTACGGTCCCGATCATGTCCTCGGATGAGTTCGTCCCAGTCAGCCGCGATCCGCGCGAGGCATTCGTCCAGCGGATGAGCGACGCGACACTGTCGGCGTTCGACATCGCTTCGACGTACTTGGGGCTGAAGCTGGGGTTCTACCGATCGCTCGCCTCGGACGGGCCGGCCACGGCCGTCGAGCTGGCGGGCCGTACCGGAACCAACGAGCGGCTGGTACGCGAGTGGCTGGAGCAGCAGGGCGCCACCGAGTTGTTGACAGCGACGAACAGCGGAGGCGACTGGCGGTTCTCGCTGCCGCCCGATCATGCCGACGCGCTGCTCGATCCCGACGCGCTGGACGGCGTCGCCGGCACCGTGCTGTCGCTGGTGGCCGACCTGGCGCAGCTGCGACGGCTGGTCGAGTCGTTCCGCACCGGCGAAGGCATCCCGTACGCCGACTACGGCCCGGACGAGGCCGAGGGCCAGGCGATGGGCACCCGGCCGATCTACCGCGCTGAGATCGAAAGCTGGTTCGGCGCCATTCCCGACCTGGCCAAGCGCCTCGCCGACGGCAGCGCCAGGGTGCTGGAGATCGGCTGTGGCACCGGCTGGTCGAGTGTCAGCATCGCGCAGGCCTACCCAGGCGTCACGGTGGACGGCGTCGATCTCAACCCCGGATCGATCGAGGCGGCCCGGCGGGTGGCCATCGCCGAGGGAGTGGCGGACCGGGTGCGGTTCGAGCTTCGGGACGCGGCCACGCTGTCTGGCGCCGGCTACGACGTCGCGACAATGTTCGAGATGCTGCATGACCTGGCCCGCCCGGTCGAGGCGCTCAGCGTCGCCCGGGAGGCACTTGGACCGAACGGCGTGGTGCTGGTCGCCGACGAGCCGGTCGGTGACGCGTACGCCGGGCCGGCGGACGAGGACGAGCGGCGGCACTACGGCTGGAGCCTGTTGCACTGCCTACCGGCGAGCATGACCGAGCCGGACTCCGCCGCCACTGGCACGCTGATGCGCCCCGACACGCTCCGGAAGTACGCCACCGACGCCGGCTTCGCCACGGTCGAGGTGCTGCCGGTCGACAGCGTCGCGTTCCGCCTCTATCTGCTGCGACCGTGATCCGCGGCCCCGCGTACGACGTCGTCAGGGGCGATAGGGCTCCGTGGCGTAGCGGGCCATCACCTCGAGTACCTCGGCGGGCACGAGCATGCCATCGGGTCCGGGGCGCAGGCTCTGCAGATCCCGGAAGTACCCGAGGTAACGCTCCGGGACCACGGTGCACAGCAGGCTGGCGGGGGCCTCCGAGTCGGCGTTGCCGAACGTGTGAGGATCACCGATCGGTGCGGTGACGAGACTGCCCGCTGGGGCAAGGAGCTCGTCGGTGCCACTGGTGAAGCGCACCGTGCCGGTCACGACGTAGAAGGTCTCGTCGTGCTCGCGATGGATGTGCTGTGGAGGGCCGGCCCAGCCGGGAGCCAACTGACATTCGGCCACCCCGAAACGCTGGTCCACATCGGCGCCATCGGCCAGAATCCGGAATCGGACCGGGCCAGCGGGAAATTCTTCGCCTTCACCGGGCGCGGTGAGCTTGACGGTCACGGGGCACCTCCATGGTGGTCTGCCACCCGACTGACGGCGTGGCCTCCTGACGGCCTCCCCGTGGCCCACCACCGTCGTACGTCGGCCCGACTCAGGCAGGACAGGGCCAGAGGTCCCACATCCGCACGTTGAACAGGTCGTTGGGCTGCTCATTGCGAGTCAAATGGGCGCGTACCGGGTCCACTTTGTGAACTACCTGATGGATCGATGTGGCAGGGATCAGGGGCTGTATTTCAGGGTGTACACGACGCGGCCGTTGTCGTGGATCCGTGCGTGCATGGTGCCGTGGATGCCGCGGAACCTGCCCGAACCGTGCGTGATCTGGCTGGCAAAGCTCGTCACGGTCACAGGTGTGTTGAAGAAAGTGTCGATGAGCCCGCCGTTCAGGGAGAGGGTCAGCCAGAAGCGCAACTGGTCGTTGCTCGGGTTGAAGTGGCTGGCGAAGTTGTCGTAGCCGACGATCCTGTGAGAGGCGACGCTCCCGCAAGACCGGTCAGCATGACCGCCGTGGCTACTGATGTGGCTGCGTGGATCGTCGCACCGGGCGGCGGGTCGGCTCGGCGGGAGCAGCGCCACTGTTCTCGTTCACTCGACCACACGCCTGCTGCAAGAGTTGGGGATATGACTGACGCAGACGCCCGGATTGCGACCGGCCCCGAGGACTTCCGGACCGCGGCGGACATGCTGGTCGACTTCAACGCGGAGTACGACGAATCCGCGCCGGAGCCTGACTTCTGGGCGCGCCACATCGCAGTCCTCTGTGCCGAGGGCGTCGCGCGGGTCTACCTGATCGGCCGCCCGGCGCTCGGATTCGCCGTGCTTCGCCTGCGCACCAGCACCTACGAGCAGGCGTTGGAGGGCTACCTCGCCGAGATGTACGTCATCCCCGACCAGCGCGGCCACGGGCTCGGCACCATCCTGTTGCGGGCGGTCATCGACGATGCGAGGGCCGCGGGCGCGACGTACCTCGATCTGACCACGACGCAGGCCGACAAGTCTGCGATCGCGCTTTACGAGAGATTCGGCTTCGACTGCCACGAGGGCAAGGGATCCGGGCCACTGTCGCTCTACTACGAGCTCGACCTGTGACCCGGAGCCGATGAGCTGCAACGTCGACCGACGATAACCTCAAACTCGTGACCATTAACGTGTGCGTTGCAGGCGCGACTGGCTGGACAGGTCGCCCGATCGCCGAGGCGATCGTGGCTGCCGACGACCTGGTGCTGCGCAGTGCCGTGAGCCGCTCAGCGGCCGGCAAGGACGTCGGCACTGCGTGGGGCGGTGAACCGCTCGATGTCCCGATGTACGCCTCCGTGCCAGATGCGCTGGATGGCGTGGACGTCCTGGTCGACTACACCTCGGTGGATGCTGTTCGAACCAACACCTTCGCCGCCTTGGATCGAGGTGTGTCGGTGGTCATCGGAACGTCGGGCCTCACTGCTGACGACTTCGCCGACATAGGTCGCCGTGCCAACGAAGCCGGTGTCGGCGTCGTCGCGTCCGGCAACTTCTCGCTCACCGCGGCGATGGCGCAGGCGGCCGCGCTGCTCGTGGCGCGCCACCTGCCGTCCCGGGAGATCATCGACTACGCCTCGGCCGGCAAGCCGGACGCTCCCAGCGGTACCGCGCGGGAGCTGGCAGAACGTCTGGGAGAGGTGAGTCCGAACTCGGTCGAGGTGCCGCCCGAGCAGACCAGCGGCCACGTCGAGGCTCGCGGAACCACCGTGGCGGGGACGCAGGTCCACTCACTTCGGCTACCCAGTTTCGTCGTGTCGACCGAAGTGGTGTTCGCGCTCCCAGACGAACGGTTGTCGATTCGCCACGATGCGGGCGGTACGCCGATCCCCTATGTCAGTGGCACGTTGTTGGCGGTCCGAGCGGTCCTGGGTCGCACCGGACTGACCCGCGGACTGGACACACTCCTGCTGGCCGACTGACCGAACGGGTCGCCGGCTAGGCGCGATTGGGCGCCGCGCGGGAGGCCAGCACCGCGACCGTGACAACGGGTGCGATCAGCAAGAGCACGAACAGCGGGACGCCGACCCAGATCGGGAGTGCGAAGCCGGTGCACGACTCGGTCACCCTGCCCGACCCGTCTGTCGCGGTCCCACAGGTCTGGCCGGGCAGCAGGCCGGCGATCGCGAACGAGAGGTAGCCGAACGGCGGAAACGAGGTGCCGAGCAGCTTCTCGCCCGTGCGCCACCGGTCCGACGTCCACAGCAGCGCCAAACCGACCAGCCACCCGACGATGAACAGGAAGCCCCCGAGCGGCAACAGCACCAGCACGGCGTACTCCTGGAACCGGAGCCGCGGCTCGGCTCGGGGCGGAAGGCCTGGTGCGTCCTCGTACTCCGCGAGGATCTCCTCGGCGCTGCCCAGGCGCTCGAGTACATTGCGCACCTCCGCCTCGGTCGTGGCGCCAGACTCGGCGACGTGCGAGCGTACGTCGGCAAGCAACTCCTCACGGCGGGCGGCGGGGAACGACTGCGCCGCCCGGGCCAGGCCAGCGATGTAGTCGTCGACAAGCCGATTCGGATCCATGACGGTCATCCCTGTCTCCCAGCTAGCAACACTGCATCGACCGAGTCGCGAAACCGCTCCCAGTCGACGACGAAGGCATCGAGGGCGGAGCGGCCGGGCTCGGTCAGCCGGTAGTAGCGCCTCGGCGGCCCGGCTTCCGACTCGCGCCAGGTCGTTTCGACCAGCCCTTCGCGTCGCAGCCTGGCCAGGAGCGGGTAGATGGTCCCCTCGCTCGTGACCAGGTCGCCGAGCTCACGGACCAGGTCGAAGCCGTACCGCTCCCCTGTGCGCATCAGCGCCAGCACGCAGTACTCCAGCGTGCCCCGTCGCAGCTGAGTCAGCGCGTTCCGGCCAACTACCATGTGTTGCATGGTACTTAGCAAGACAGGGGTCCTCAAGACCCTGTTCAAGGTGCTGCTGGAAGCGCGGCTAAGGAACGACGCGGTAGTCGACGAGAAGGTGGCAGCTTGGTGAGCCGGAGGCGCGGATCGTCTCGAGCCGGATGGACGGCAGCCCGTCGATCAGTGACCGAGATGCTGCCGTGGACGCCGATATCGCCGCCCGGCCGACCCTTCAGGGTCCCGTACGAAATCGACCAGCCCGCCGTCGATCACTTCCGAATTGGCCCACTCGGGTTCGAGCGGCGTCGACGTCGCGACGTGGCGATGAGATCGGCGCCGCTGGCGTCGGTTACGTCGTCCCGGGCGGTGATGAACCGGTCGGGTGCCTCAGCCACTCCGTCGTGCGACAAGAAGTAGCCTGCGATCCCCCGGAGCGGCTATCTGTTGGGCGCGACCGGCCGGTCGCTGACCGGAGTGATCTCGCAGGTCGTGACGCCGGCGCCCGGCTTGAGGAAATCCTGGAGGTGCGCGATGTCGTCGGTCTCCACAACCAGGTACGTGGTGTGCTGTGGGAACGCTAGCCAGAAGCCTTGGACCCTCACGTAGGGGTGGTCGCTTTGGAACAGCGAGCGCGAACCGCCGTGGCCGAATGGGCAGTCTGCCGGTGCATGCGTTTGCTTGATATGGAACAGCATGGTGCTCCTCGGTCATCGTGCGTCCAAGGCGGACGCCCCGTTGCCTCAGAGCCTAACGACGCAGCCGCGTTTCGCGACGTCCCGAGACCGCGTCAGTTCGCCGCTTGAGGGTGACTGCGCAGCTGCGTGTTGAGCCGGGCGGCCTGTCGCGTGAGGTGGTCGCGTTCGGGGATGTTGGGCGCCGATCGGGCGGCTTGGGCGTAGAGCCGTGCCGCGGTCACGGGATCACCATCACGCTCATGCAGATATGCCGCAGCGGCGGCGTGCCGTGGCAGGGACGGGTCGAGCCCCTCCATGGCGGCCAGGCCGGCCCGCGGCCCGTCGGCCTCGCCGACCGCGACGGCTCGATTGAGACGGGCGACCGGGCTGTCGTTGAGGCCGATCAGCTCGTCGTACCACTCGACGATCTGCACCCAGTCGGTCTCCTTGGCGGTCTGGGCGTCGGCGTGGAGCGCGGCGATAGCAGCCTGGGCCTGGAACTCGCCCAGGCGGTCGCGGGCGAGGGCGGCCTGGAGGATCTCCACGCCCTCGGCGATCAGCTGGGTGTTCCATTGGCTGCGGTCCTGCTCGGCAAGCGGGACGAGCCTGCCATCGGAGCCGGTACGTGCCGGGCGCCGTGCGTGGTGGAGCAGCATGAGCGCCAGCAGTCCCGCGACCTCCTCATGATTGATCCTGGCGGCCAGTTGCCGAGTGAGCCGGATCGCCTCGGCCGAGAGATCGATGTCGCCGGAGTACCCCTCGTTGAAGACCAGATAGAGCACCCGTAGCACGGTGGCGACGTCACCCGGCTGGTCGAGCCGTACGCCGGAGACAGTCCGCTTGGCCCGGCTGATCCGCTGGCCCATGGTCGTCTCGGGCACCAGGTACGCCTGCGCGATCTGCCGCGTGGTCAGGCCGCCGACCGCGCGCAGCGTGAGCGCCACGGCCGAGGCCGGTGTCAGGGACGGGTGGGCGCACAGAAAGTACAGCTGAAGCGTGTCGTCGACTGCCCGGCCATGGTCGGACACCGGCTCGGCCTCGACCAGCTCCTCACGCCGCCGCCGAGAGGTATCGGCGCGGACGGCGTCGAGGAACTTGCGCCACGCGACCGTGACGAGCCAGCCCTTCGGGTCCCGCGGCGGGTCGTCCGGCCACGTGCGCATGGCCTCGACCAGGGCGTCCTGCACGGCATCCTCGGCCGCCGCGAAGTCTGCTCCGCGACGGACGAGAACACCGATCACCGCGGGAACCAGCTCCCGCAGCAGCGACTCGTTCACTCGGTCGCCGTTGCCTGCTCGCCGTAGAACGGGCGTACCTCAAGCCACTCGTGGATCGGCTTCCCACCCGCACCCGGAGCCGCGGACAGCTCGCCGGCCAGCTGGAGCGCACGGTCGTAGGTCTCGACGTCGATCACCATCCAGCCGGCGATCAGGTCCTTGGTCTCCGCGAACGGCCCGTCGGTGACTGGCGGCCGCCCCTCACCGTCGTAGCGGACCCAGGCGCCTTCCGGCGACAGCGCCTGCCCGTCGACGTACTCGCCGGTGCCCTCGAGCCGAGCAGCCCAGTCCCTCATGAACTGCATATGCGCCGAGACCTCCTCCGGCGTCCACTGGTCCATCGGCACGTCGTTGATCGGCGCCGGCGCGCCCCGGTAGTGCTTGAGCAGCAGATACTTCGCCATCGTGACTCCTCACTGCGGTACGGCCCATTGTGGCCATGTTCGCTGCGGGGACGGAGCCGTACGCGGGATCTCGACATCCGATGGCGAAAAACTTCTGGCGGACTACAAAGGGTCGTCTGCCGGCTGCCTAGGTCTCGACCGGCTCGAGCATGCGATGTGGCGTCCGTAGCGCGATCGCGACGGGGTCGTCGCGGAGCTTGCGGCGGCCGCGGCGCGGCTCCGACACGATGTCCTCCGGCCCCGGGGTCAGGTCGCACGCGGCGCAGCGGCCGTTGTCGTCGAGGAGCGTGCCGCAATCCGCGTGCCTGAAGATGCGACCGTTCGGACTGCGGTGCCGACCGCCCCACACGAGGAGCGCGTAGAGCACCGGCCAGAGCTCGCGACCGGCCGCGGTCAACTCGTAGATGTGCCGTCCGGCGTGCTGAGGATCCGGCCGCCGCTCCAGGATGCCGTCCTCGACCAGCCCGCGAAGCCGGTCGGAGAGCACGGCCTTGGGGATATCGAGGTGAGCCTGGAAGTCGGTGAAGCGCCGTACGCCGTAGAAGGCGTCGCGAACGATCAGCAGCGTCCACCTCTCGCCGATCGCCTCCAGAGCTCGAGCGAGCGAGCAGTCCTGTCGTTCGTAATCCTTGCCGAGCATGACCTCAGTATACGGGCAACAGGTTCAGTCATTGAACTGTCCATGCTAGAGTCGCGGCTAATCGGTTCGATCATTGAACCCATGATCTTCCGGCAGGACGGCCTCATGAACACGACTACTCTTCCCACTCGCCCGAGCGGCGCTCGCACCCTCTCCGAGCCGGTCGCCTACGTCCTATCGGCGGCGATCATCGGGTTCGCGCTGTTTGCCTCCGCGACTCCCTCGCCGCTGTACGAGACGTACAGTCAGCTGTGGGGCTTCTCGCCGGTGGTCCTGACCCTGGTCTACGCGACGTACTCGCTCGGCGTCCTGGTTGCGCTCCTGCTCGCCGGGCGCACCTCCGACCTGGCGGGACGCCGGCCGGTGCTGCTGATCGCCCTCGGCGCGCTGATCGCGTCGAGCATCGTCTACATGCTCGCCGAGTCGGTCGCTTGGCTATTCGTCGCCCGGGCGATTCAGGGCCTCGCGACCGGCCTCGCGCTCGGCACCGCCAGCGCGGGTCTTCTCGACTTCCATCGGCGCCGTGACCCGGAGAGTGCCGGGCTGACGAACGGAACCGTCAGCGCGGCTGGCCTCGCACTCGGCGCGCTGGTCTCCGCGGCGGCGGTGCAGCTCCTGCCGGCCCCACGCATCGTGCCGTACATCGTCGTGCTCGCCATGTTCGCAGCGGCGTTCGTCGGCGTTCTGATGATGCCCGAGCCGGTCGAGGATCGCGTGCCGCTCCGGCTCACTCCACAGCGTCCGCACGTTCCCGCTCAGGCCCGACAGCCGTTCCTCGTCGCCGCTCTCGCGGTGACATCCGCGTACTCCATCGGTGGCCTGTTCTTTGCGCTCGGCCCACAACTGTCCGCCGAGGTGTTCGCGAGCGGCAACCACATCGTCACCGGGGTCAGCCTCTTCTTGCTCGCCGGCGTCGGAGCTGTGGCGCAACTCCTCTACGGGCGGCGGGCAGCCTGGGTCGGCGTCGTGGGCGGATCCGTGGCACTAGCCATCGGAGTCGGGTTGATCGCGCTCGCCGCCTCAGAGCAGGCAGCGGCGCCGCTGCTCATCGGCTCCGCAGTCGGCGGGGCGGGCTTCGGCGTTGCCTTCCTCGGCGGGCTGCGGAACCTCTCCGCCGCGATCCCGGCCGATCACCGTGCCGGGGTGATGTCGGCGTTCTTCCTCGTCGCGTACGCCGCGCTGTCGATTCCTGCCGTACTGGCGGGTCTGGCAGTGACGCCGCTTGGGCTCGAAACGACCTTCGAGATCTTCGGCGCCGTCGTTGCCGCGCTTGCGCTCCTGGTCGCATTCCAAGCCTGGCGTACGAGGCCTCGACCCGCCGAGCTCGCGACCGAAGCGCCATAGCACGGTTCGTACAAGGCTGCGGCTGCCTGCGTGTCGACAACGCTGCGGCGGCTTCGTCCCCCAGGAGAGAGCGACCTGACGAGCACTGGAGGATGGCAGCCATGTCACAGACAACCCGTTTCGACCATGTCGGCATCACCGTCGCGGACCTCGACACCGCAACGGCGTTCTTCGTCGGACTGGGCCTCGAGGTCGAGGGACGCACGTTCGTGGAGGGCGAGTTCCTCGACACCGTCAGCGGCATCCCGGACTCGCGTACCGAGGTCGTCATGCTTCAATCGCCCGGCGGCGGAAGCCAGATCGAGCTCACCAGCTTCGTCCGGCCCGACCACACGCCCGGATCGCCTGACGCGATGGCGAACGAACTAGGCCTGCGCAACGTCTGCTTCGACGTCGACGACCTTAAGGCGGCGGTCGACCGCCTGGCCGCCGACGGATACGGGCTGGTCGGCGGCATCGGCCAGTACGAGAACGTCTGGCGTATGGCGTACGTACGCGGGCCCGAAGGGATCGTCGTCTCGCTGGCCGAGCGGCTCGACTGACGCGCGACAGCCACGGGTCCTTGGTGCGGAGTCTCATCGCGACCGATGACGATCGCCGACTCGCTCGTCGGTATGGGTGTACGACCCGCTCTGCCCCGAGGGAGACTGCGATGAGCTTCATGCCGGAGATCGAGAACATTGCCCGCCACGAGATCGACGAGCGCATCAGCCGACGACGGCGATTGGCGCCTCCCGGCCGCCACCAGGTGCGGAGGCGTGCGGCCAACGCTCTGCGCCATCTCGCCGACGCCCTCAGCCCGATCGCCTGATGCGACTCGACAGCACGACAGCACGCGACACCAGGCGCCCGATCATGGCGGGCTTAGGCTCAGTGGTGGCGGGTCCGGGAGATGACTTGTCCGAAGCGCCGGTGCTGCGCTGTGAGCCGGAGGACCGCATGACCGACGTCCATTGGTTGGAGCGGGCATACGACGACCACCGCCGCGAGTTGCACGTGCACTGCTACCGCCTCGCGGGCAACGTCGCCGATGCAGACGACATCCTGCAGGAGACGTACCTGCGCGCCTGGAAGGCCCGCGACGCCTTCGAAAAGCGAGCATCCGCACGGACCTGGCTCTACCGGATCGCCACGAACGTCTTCCTCGACACCCGCAAGGCCGCCAAGCGGCGGACGGTACCGACCGGGGACATCTTCGAACGGAGCACCGAGATCGGGCCGTACCCGGATGCGCTGCTCGACGACGACCCACAGGCCGGTCTCGCGGCCAACGAAACCGTCGAGCTCGCCCTCATCGCCGCGCTGATGTACCTGCCCGCGCGCCAACGCACCGCCTTCGTGCTCCGGGACATCAACGGCTGGACCCCCGGCGAGATCGCCGAAGCGCTCGACATCCCAACCACGACGGCCAACAGCCTGCTCCAGCGCGCCCGCAAGACCGTACGCCGCCACGCCCCTGCAGATCCGCAAGACTGGCGACGTCCCGAGCTGACCGCCGAGGACGAGGAGATCCTGCGCCGCTACGCCGCGGCCAGGTCACCCGAGGACTTCCGCGCGCTCCTCGCCGACGACGTACGGATCACGATGCCGCCTGATCCTGCCGTTACGGGAGTCGACGCTGCCGCGAAGTTCCTCGGCCGGCCGCTGGATTGGCGGACCCTCCCGGCCTCGGCCAACGGTCGCCCGGCACTGATCGGCTACCTACGGCAGGCGGGCAGCCCGCACTACGAGGCGCACGTCGTCGACGTACTCCGCATCAGCGACGGCAAGATCGCCGAGAGCAACGCCTTTATCGGCACCCATCACGTCGCAGCGTTCGGCCTGCCTCTCACATTCGAGGAGAAGCGTCAGGAGTAGGGTTTGCGGACCCCTCTGGCGGCGTCATGCAACCCCGTTTGCCGCCATTTTCGCACCACGACCGGCACCACGTGCATCGTCAGGGCAGCAGAGCGAGCGCGTCCTCCAGGGGCAGGGTTGAGCCCACAGGTCATAACTCCAGACGAGGGTGTCGCGCAAGGTGTGGTGCCGTTCCGGCCGGTCCGCCGCGGGGTCGGCCAGCCCGGTCGTGGAGGTCGTCCTCGCGAGCAGGGCACCGGGTGTCAACACCTTGCTGCGGGCAGCCGCCAGCTCCAACGCCAATGGCAGACCGTCCAGCCGGCGGCAGATCGCCGCCACCGCCGATGCATTCTCCTCCGCTAGGACGAAGCCGGGCCGAACCATCCGCGCATGCAGACAGAACAGCTGCACCGCCGCCGACTGCTCGACATCCGCCACCTCATCGTCCTCCGGCACCCGAAGAAGCCAACCGGATGATCATGCTCGACCCGCAGATGCAGCGGCCGCCGCGACGTCGCGACCACAACCAGCCCTGGGATGGCGGTCAGAAGATCGTTCACCACCTGATCCGCGCCGCTGATCTGCTCCAGGTTGTCCAACACCAACAGCAGGCGGCGACCTACCAACTGGGCCACAAGCTCCCGCGGCGACCCACTAGACCCCGACGCCCCTACCGTTCTTCTCACCGCCGACCACACGTCCTCGGCCACCGAAACATCCACCAGGGAAACGAAGTACACACCGCCGGGAAAATCGGCCGTCCGCTCTTCGGCCAGCGCGACCGCCAGCCGCGACTTCCCCACCCCGCCCACACCGGTCAGCGTGACCAGCCTTGCTCCGTCCGCCAGAAGGCGACGCAGCTTCCGAAGCTCCCCGTCCCGCCCGAGCAAGGGTGCCGGCTGGGCCGGAAGAGCTGAGGAAATTCCGAGCGTGCGCAGCGGCGGAAACGTCTCCGACAGCCCCGCCGCGGTCAACTGGTACAGGTGCGTCGGCTCGGCGAAATCCTTCAGCCGATGCCAACCCAGATCAGTGACCGACACCGACTCATCGAGGTCCTCCCTCACCAGGCGTTGGGTGGTGTCGCTGATCACGACCTGTCCCCCATTCGCAGCCGCGGCCACCCGGGCGGCACGATGCACATCCATTCCGACATACCCGTCGCCGTGCCGGACCGGCTCGCCGGTATGCACCCCCATCCGAACCGAGAGTCGCTGATGGCCTGGCCAGGTCTGCGCGGCCAGCGACTGCTGGGCCTCCAACGCCGCACCGACGGCCTGGCCGGCGCCTTCGAAGACGACAAAGAAACTGTCCCCCTCAGTACCCAGCTCCCGCCCCATCGACTGCCGCCAGGCCGCCCTCAGCAGCGTCCGGTGCCGATCCAACGCCTCGGCATAGCTGTCGCCCATCCGCGACAGCAGACGCGTCGACCCCTCGATGTCGGAGAACAACATCGTCACCGTCCCGCCGGGCAACCCGCTCATTCCACCAGTCTCGGCTCCCAACCAAAGTCACACCACATCAGCCCGATGCTGCCAACCATGTATCCGATTTGCCGCAGTGACAAATAGCCACGAGCACAAGGTCATCCGGCGCGCGCAGGCGAGTGATGACCTCCGAAACCAACCGACTCTTGCCGATCCCGGCCTCGCCGTCCACCAACACCGTCGCGCGCTGCCCGGACCGGGCGCGCAGCCGCGTCGCGCAGCGTCTCGATCTCCTCAGCGCGGCCGACCAGCCCAGGCGTTGTCATCCCCATAGAGCAACATTGCCCTCCGCCGGACCATCCGATAGAGCCAAAAGTCCCGCGGGACCATCGCATTCCTCTGCGGCGTTGCCGGTGAAGATAGGCAGTTCTCCAGATTCCGCGACGGTGTCTTAGCCCGAGTGTGGTGATGTCGGCCGCCACTGGCGCCGACCACACCACTGGAGACGACGATGAAACCCTTCAGAGCAACCTGTCTGGTCATCGCGGCGGCGATGAGCACATTGGCCGCACAGACCTCCGCATTTGCAGCGGCACCGTCCAACGATGATCTACGAAACGCGATCCGCATCGCGCCCCTGCCGTTCCATCACTCGGTCAACGTCACTGCCGCCACCCGCGACGCCTCGGCGCCGATCGACAGCGCATGCCGAAACAAGACCGGCAGGTCGGTCTGGTATCGCCTGACCCTGGCTAGGACCCATCGGATCATGCTCGCCACCCGCCACAGCACCTACGACACGGTCTTGAACCTCTATCGCCGGAACGACGCCGGCGACCTGCGACTCGTGTCCTGCGACGACGACAGCGGAGGGAACCTCTCATCCGCGCTCGTTCACCAAATCGAAGGCGGCACGAGATACATCGTCATGGTGGCGGACTACGCCGACGGCACGACCTCCGCAACCTTGGCCTTACACGCTAAGAGCGTTCCCTATCGGCGATAAGCACGCGCCACTTAGAGCTTCGGTCACATGCGCCAGATGACGAAGTCGTCGTGAGGGTAAGTGCCGATCTCTCCGAACGGCGGAGCGCCAGGACTATCACCGACCTCGGTGAGCATGTCGTTCAACGCACGAAGGTGTTCGACTGTCAACTGTGGCGGTGGTTCGTACGGCTGGTGGGTCGAGCCGATCATGTGGTCCCGGCCAGGTGTGGTGGTCATTTCGATGTGGCAGCCGAGGACATGACTCACGGGCCGACTGGCGACGAAGTCCACGAGCCGGGAGATGGTGGTGCGGAATGCCTGCCAGTCTTCGACATAAAGCCGTCCCCGATACACGGTGTCGCCAGTGAACAAGAGCCTGGTATAGCGGTCGTAGAACACAACGGCGGCCTTGTGGTGCCCAGGACCTGGCAGTACGTCGACTACTCGCCCGCCGAGGTCAAGGGTCGCAGCACCGTCCGGCCAATCGGGCAAGCCGTAGAACGCAACCACGTCGTCCAGGGACCTCCCCACCACGGTGGTATCAGGGCGGTCGTCGAACTGAACATCACCAGCCACGTGGTCGTCGTGTCCGTGGGTGTGTACGACCGTCAGCCGATAACCGTCTCGGGGATTGTCGGCAAGCCACTCGGAGATCAGGCTGTCAACCGTACGGCGGAGCGGGAAGTACGCCGGATCGGCCGTGGCGCCAGTATCGATCAACACCGCCTGGGAATTGCCGAACAGCAGGAACATGAACGGTGCCTCGTGGTGGACCGACATGTTCTGCCGCAGGATCATGGTGTGCGGGTCGTAGTGATGGACTTGGATCTCGGGTGCCGGATCATGCTTCGCCGAGGGCCATCCGGCATGCCACTGAACATCGAGGTCTCCGGGCCCGACGGCACCGTCACCGAAGTCAACCACCACCGTGACATCGTATGCACGCCTCGGACGCAGGACTCGATGACCGCCATCTCGGATGTACGGGCGCCCTCACGACGTCAACAACCCAGGCGGGCCGTCAACCTTCCGGCGGAGTACACCTGGCATCCCTGATATAGCCGGGCGATGTTTCTCGTTCGAGCACCATCGACGACGCGATCGACCATGTCCTGCGTCCAGACGTCGTCGGCTACCCGCATGTCGGCGATGGCCACGAACTCCTCAGTCGATATCTGGCTGCTGGCAATGCGGTCGATTTGGTGCCGAACGATCCGATCTTCGTTCCGGTCCGGCTCCCGGCGTTCAGTGGCAGTCGCGACCGGGGTCTCGGCGCCCAGTTCGCTGACCAACACGGTCAGAGCGGCGAAGCCTGCTGCAAGGCCGATCAGGCCAGCCAGTGCAGACTTGTGGGCTTTGCGAGCGGCGGGGCGCCGAGACGTTTCGGACCCAACACTGGGTCCGTTCAGTGCTTTGCGAGCGGCGGGGCGCCGAGACGTTTCGGACCCAACACTGGGTCCGTTCAGTGCTTGCGAACGAGCGCCGGCTCGATCCCAGTCCGGACCTCGTGGTGCTCGAGTGGTGGCGTCGCCGACGACTTGCGAGCGATTGGCGGAGGTCGAGTCGCTGAGAGTCTCGTAGGCATCCAGCGAGGGTCGTACGGCCGCGTGGCCTTTGTCGCCGGTCGAGAGCTCGGTGAGGCTGGCTTGCGCCAGGGAGGCTGTGCGGGGGTGACCTGATGCGATCGCATCCTCCAACAGAGTCCTAGCTTCGTCACCGTCGCCTCGGTCGCTCAAGAGCTGGGCAAGGGCGACTTGCGCGACCGGAGTCCAATAGGGGTGATCGGCGTCGATGGCTGCCCGGTACGCGTGCTCGGCCGCGCCGGACTGGCTTTGCTGGACGAACAGGTCGCCCAACAGGCCGGCGGCACGGGGGATGTCGTCGGGGTCGCCGGACGCGAGCGCGGCTTCCAGCGGAGGCTGGCGCCGGCGACGTTCGGCCAGTCTCCCGGCCACGGTCAGCCGGCGGGAGATCGGTGGGTTCGTGGCCATTTCTGTCTCCATTAGCTGCCGGGGACCGGGGTGTCCCACACAGATGGCGGGACGCACAGCGCGCCGTAGATACATCCGGAATGGATCGGCCCGCGAGCGCCACCACAGCGCGGCCGAGCAGCAGGGTTGGAGACGGGGCGACGTCGCGGATGCCACCGCAGGCCGACCCGAGTTGGACCGTCAGGCCACCCACTAGGGCAATGACCGGCGACTGGGCCGTTCATCTCGTGCCATGACCACGGAACGTGCTCGTCGCTGGTTAGGTCCCAAAGCCCACTGTCGTGCCGCCGTCCGAGCGCGAAGCCCACAAGATCCACCTATTGACTCCAGGCGTCCCGGCCCGGTTCAGACAGATGTCCAACAGGAGTGGCGTCGTTTCGTACATGTGTCGGGTGACGAGTGGGCTTGGCCTTCGTAGCGTCGCGATTGGTTGATTCGAGAGCCCCACCACAGGAGGGGATTTCACGATCGACAAAGGGCCCGGAGGTCGGCCTGCCCCGGTGCACACACTGGCTGAACTCGTCCGAGGGCGGAGAGGCCAACAGGTGGCGATTGGCCGGTCGACTGCCGAGAATCAGGAGGAGACATGCATCGAGTGCGTTTGGCGGCTTCGGCCGCCGTCGTCGTTGCACTCATTGGGGCGCCATCGGCGGTTGCAGCACCGCCGGTTGGAGCTCCACCGGACGTTGATTCGACTCGGCTGGAGAATCTGGTGACGGTGAAGGGCATCACCGAGCATCAGCAAGCGCTCCAGCAGATCGCCGACCAAAACGGCGGCACCCGCTACACACGTACCTCGGGTTACACCGCATCAGCGGCCTACGTGAAGTCCACGTTGGAGAAGGCCGGCTACGACGCCCACTACGAGATGTTCAACATGCCGCAGTGGCAGGAGACTGCCCCGCCGGTGTTGCAGCAGGTCACGCCGACGAACAAGACCTATGTGGCGGGAAGCGCGGCGGACGACAACTCGCCGTCGGTCGACTTCATCACCTTCGAGCACTCGCCGACCAAGTCGCTGACCAACGTCAACGTCGTCCCAACCAACGACATCGTGATCCCGAGTCCCGGCGGGACCACCTCGGGCTGCGAGATGTCGGACTTCCCCGCGAGCACCAGCGGCAGTGTCTCGCTGATCCAGCGCGGCACGTGCGCGTTCACGCAGAAGCTGGACAACGCGGTGACGGCGGGCGCGGCCGGCGTGATCCTGTTCAACGAGGGCGACACGGCGGGCCGCCGCAACGCACTGTTCCGTTCGGCCTCGCCTGGCTACCCGCTGCCTGCGGTGCTGTCGAGCACCGCCGTCGGCGAAGAGCTCTACAACGCGTATCAGGCGAACCAGAACCCGACCGTCAACCTCGCCACCAACGGCGTCGACGTGGAGAAGCTCTATCCGAACGTGGTCGCCGACACACCGCAAGGTGACCCCAACCACGTGGTGCTGCTCGGTGCGCACCTCGATTCCGTGTCGGCGGGTCCGGGTGTGAACGATGACGGATCGGGCACGTCGTTCCAGCTCGAACTGGCCGAGGCGCTGGCCAAGGCGGGCACCCCGCCGCGCAACAAGATCCGCTTCCTGTGGTTCGGCGGCGAGGAGGACGGCCTGGTCGGCTCGCAGTACTACGCCGCCCACATGTCCGACGCCGAGGTCGCGCGTACGGACATGATGCTCGACACCGACATGATTGCCTCGCCCAACTTCGCGCGACTCGTCTACGACGGCGACGGCTCGACGTTCGGGTCCGAACTCGCCGGGCCGGAGGGCTCCGGCACGATCGAGCGGGTGCTCACCGACGACTGGTCTGATCGCGGGCTGGTCAGCGAACCGATCCCGTTCGACGGCCGCTCGGACTACGTCGGCTTCGTCAACCGCGGCATTCCCGCAGGTGGCGTGTTCGCCGGCGCCGAGGGGCACAAGACGGCCGCACAGGTCGCCAAGTACGGCGGCGTCGAGGGCGAGCAGCTCGACCCCTGTTACCACGAGAGCTGCGATACGTACTCGACGGTCACCGGGCAGCCGCCAGCCTCCACCATGGAGTCGTTCCCCACGAACCCGGTGCTCGCGCAGCAACAGGCAGACAGCCTCAACGGCAACGCACTGCGCTCGCTCGAGCAGTTCAAGAACACGCTCGTGCACGCCGTCTGGTACTTCGCCCGCGTCAAGAACGCCTTCCAGTAGGAGGCGACGCGGCGAAAGCCCAGAGCGAACGCGGATCGCTGCCCCGGCCTCGACGCCGGGGCAGCGGCGCGTTCTGCTCAGAGTCGACTGATTGACACCGAGCCAAGGGACGGCTACTTCCGCCGGCCTCGGAACCTTCAACACCTAGCACCCGCTGACGCGCATGCGGCACATCTGCGCAGATCCTGGCTATCGACGCGCTCCGAAACGAACGTCATACCCAGAAGGACAGTTCATTTCATGCCACGACCACGGAGCGTGGGCACCCGCGATCGGCGTCTCCGCAGGTCAGAGAGCCGACGCTCGGATTTGAACCGAGAACCTTCCGATTGGAAGAAGGATCGTCACCGTAGACTCCGGTTCACTCCAGGCGGCGGGCTCACGTCGTGGGGCTCAAGGTCGGGCCGGGCACGGATGAGGTGGGTGAGGTGGTAGGCGCCGACCCATCCGGTCGGTAGTTCGGTGGGCCACGGGTGCGCACCTGCATGTGTGGGTCGCTGCGGCACGATCTCCTTCCGCTGGCAGGGTGACAGCGGTGCGGCACTGCCGGCCACGATCAGGGTCCCGGCCGCGTCGTAGTAGCCGAGTACGAGGCGTTCCGGGGCGACGAGGGCATCGTGCCTCCTTCGAAGGTTCTGTTGTGCCACCGTGGCCCAGGGGTCGACGGTCGGTACGGGTTTGTCAGGCGTCTGACGGAACTCGCGCCTCCATCGCCGTCGCGGACCGGTCGGCCGGGTCCGGTGGTACGGCCGGGCTGGACCTCGCGCCGGGTAGGAACAGGGCGGAACGAGCGTGATCACGGTGAGCGCGACGGTCCACCAGAAGGTATGGCCGAAGGATTCGGCCAGCAGTGGTGCGACCTGCGCCTTGACCGCGCTGGGCGCTTGTGTCAGAGCGCCCAGGTTGGAGCCACCGGCGGCGTGGGGCAGGTGGTCGGTCATTTGGTGCTCCAGCACGACTGCGAGTAGGGCGATGCCGATGGATCCGCCGAGACGCTGGATGCTGTTGAGGGCGGCGGTGGCGCGGGCGACGGCAGTCTGTTCGAGGGTCCGGTACGCTGCGGACATTGCTGGCATCATCACCATCCCGAGGCCCAGACCCCGCACGAACTGCGCACCCTCGAGCAGCCAGTATGAGGTCGATGCGCTCACCTGGGTAAAGGGCACGGTTCCCAGGGCGGTGACGATCAGCCCGCCGAGGACGATCTTCCCGGACCCGGAGCGATCGACGATCCGACCCGCGATGGGCATCGTGACCGCAGCACCGAGGCCCATGGGCGCGAGCAGCAGCCCGGCGACCAGTGCCGACTCGTCACGTACGACCTGGAAGTACAGCGGCAGCAGCAGTGTCGTGCCGAAGAACCCCATGGCGAACAGCATGGTTGTGCCGGACGCCGCCGCGACGGCGCGGTGGCGGAACAGCTGCAGGTCGATCAGCGGGTTGGGGGTGTGCGGGGCGTGCCATACGAAGGCCCCGAGCAGGATCACACCCGCGGCCAGGCTGACGAGCACGCGTGTCGAGCCGAGCCCGCCGGCCGACGAGGTCTCGGCGAGTCCGTAGACCAAGGCGGCCAGAGCCGGAGACAGCAGGAGCAGGCCGAGCATGTCGAGGCGATCACCGGGCTCTCCGTGGTTGCGCGGCAGGATCCGGTACGCGAGTGCCAGGGTGATGGCGCCGATCGGCACATTGATGAAGAAGAGCCAGCGCCAGGAGAAGTCGTCGACGATCCAGCCACCGAGAATCGGGCCGACCACCGGTGCAAGCATCATCGGTACGCCGACGACACTCATCACGCGACCGATCCGTTGCGGGCCGGCGATCTGGGTCAGGACCGTGATGCCGGCCGGGAGGATCATCCCGCCGCCTAGGCCCTGGATGACCCGGAACGCGATCAGCGATTCGGCCGACCAGGCCAGGCCGGCCAGCGCCGACCCGCCGGCGAACAGTCCGATCGACAGCAGGTAGAGGCGTTTCGCGCCGAACCGGTCGGCGGCCCAGCCGCTGAGCGGGATCACCACTGCGAGCGCCAGTAGGTATCCGGTCGCGACCCATTGGATCGTCGTCAGTGAGGTGTCGAAGTCGCGTCCCAGAGTTGCGATGGCGACGTTGACGATCGTGGTGTCCAGGATCGACATGATCGCTCCGAGCATCGCCACCCCGGCGACGGCGATGAGTCGCCGGTCGATCGTGGTCGCGGGTGTCGCTCGCGCGACGCCATGTGGGGTGAGGTCATCGGGCGTACGAGGCGGCATGGCCGTCTCCTTCGAGTACGAGTAGGGAAGTGGCGCCACCGGTTGTCCTATGAGCGGCAGGAGGCGAGGGACAACCGGGGTGCCACTGGCTGGCGGCTGGGAGAGGGCGACGGTTCAGGGTGCGTTCCCGAGCGTGAAAGTGGTGTGCTGGGCACTTTGACGGCCGTACGTCAGCGTCACGGTCTGTCCGACGTGGTCCTGCTGGACGGCGGCGACTAGGTCGGCCGCGCTGCGGACCGACTTTCCATCGACCGCGGTGATCAGGTCGCCGGCCGGTGGCACGGTCGACGCGTGGGGGTGATGGGCGAATCGAGGTGGGTTGCGGGATTCATGTCCGTCGCTCCTTACGCAGTTCCCGACAGATGACGCCCACCGTTGCTCGCTGGGTATGAGCCGCAGATGAAGTTTCCGGCCCCGAAATTCGCGTGAGATAAGAAACCGGCCGGTCTCGTGAGAGTCGCCTGTGGACGCTCATCGTTCTCTCATCGGCCGGCTCGCCCAGTGGGGAGCACAAACCCCAAAGGACTCGCCGGCTGGCGGCGCCTCCGGCGGCTATGCCGGTGGATGCCGGGATGGCGTTGGTGGCCGGGTCCTGACCAGGCCGTCCTTAATCGCGGTGAGTAGGGCGAGGGCGGCGTCGAGGTGTGTCGTGTCATTGTTGGCGGCTGTCGCGACGGCTGCCGCCCATTCGTGTCGCACGAGGGTGTAGTTGGCGTGTCCGCGTTCGGTGGGGCTAACCGAGACGCCACGACGGTCGTCGGGGTTGGTCTTGCGTTGGATGAGTCCCTTACGTTCGAGGCCGCGCAGGACGGTGGAGAGGTTGGTGCGCTGCAGGCCGGTGGCGGCCGCGATCTGGCTGGGGGCGGCCGGTTCGCCTCCTTGCAGCAGGTAGCGCATCACCATGCCCTCTGACTGCGTCAGGGACAGCGCCCGCTCGTCGGTGTAGCCGCGGTACTGGATCTCCCTGCTGATAACCAATGCCAGGTCGGCGAGGTCGGCCCACTGCCGCTCGTCGGCCGATCTCACGGCGGTCTTCGCGTGTCGTCGGGTGCGCTGGGGGGATCTGTTCATCGTCACACCGCCAGCATAGATGGTTGCCGGAACATAGTTATGGATGCATACTGGTCGTCGCAGAACAGTTATCAATTCATAATTAGATGAGCCGGCGAGTACGCCGCGGGTTGGGTCTGCCCGGACCGATCTCAGGACGCGAGGTCTTCCGCTGGCCATGGCAAGGGATGGAGTCGGACATGACGCAGGTATCGAGGAGCCCTGACATGGGGTTGAGGCGCCGTGCGCGCGTTGCGCACGCCATGGCCGCCGTCCTTCCGGAGCGTGGATCTCGCCGGCATCACGGGCACGGTTTCTGGGCGGTCGCGATCACCTTCTTGACATTGACGGCGTTCACCACCGTCCCGAGCCCGCTCTACGTCGTCTACCAGGCGCGAGACGGCTTCTCGGAGTTCACGTTGACCGTGATCTTCGCCGCATACGCGGTGGGGGTGATCGGTGCGCTTGCCCTGGCCGGGCATCTGTCCGACTGGTACGGGCGCAAGCGCCTGCTCATTCCGGCGGCGGCGCTCACGGTGGCTAGCGCGGTGGTGTTCCTGACGTGGACGAGTGTGCCGGGGCTGCTGGTCGCCCGGGTGCTGTCGGGCATCTCGATCGGGCTGACTCAGTCGACGGCGACCGCCTACCTGGCCGAGCTACACGCCGGCCACCGCCCCCAGGCGTCGGGGACCCGCGCACAGGTCGCCGCGACGACGGTGAACATGGGCGGGCTCGGCGTCGGCGCGCTGGTCGCCGGTCTGCTCGCCCAATGGGTCGGCGATCCACTGACCGTGCCGTATCTGGTGTTCGGTGTCGCAGCGCTGGTCGCGCTGGTCGCTGTGGCGCTCTCGCCCGAGACCCGGGACCCGGTGAGGCCTCGACCCCGCTACCGCCCCCAGCATGCGTCGGTGCCCGCCGAGGCCCGCGGCGACTACTTCGCGGCGTCGCTGAGCGCATTCATGGTCTTCGCCACGGTCGGGCTGTTCGCCGGCCTGGCCGGCCTGTTCCTCGCCGTGACGCTGCACCACCCGTCGCACGCGCTGCTGGGAGCCACACTGTTCGGCGTCTTCTCCGCCGGGGTCGCCGCACAGCTCGCGACCATCAAGTGGCCTGCACGCCGTGTGCTCGCCACCGGCATGGCGTTGATGCTGGTCGGGTTGGCCGCGGTCGTCGTCGCCGTATGGCTGCCTGCACCGAGTCTCGCCCTGTTTGTGGTCGGCGGCGCCGTCAGTGGGGCTGGCGGAGGGGCGATGTTCAAGGCAGCGGTCGGGACCGTCATGGCCATCTCGCCTCCCGAGACCCGCGCGGAGGCGCTCGCCGGAACCTACCTGGCGGCCTTCGTCGGCCTGTCGGTGCCGATCGTCGGAGCCGGCGTCGCGCTCGCCGGCGGCGTCAGCCCCCGCGTCACGCTCCTGGGGTTCGCAGTCGCCGTCGCCGTCGGGATCGCGGCCTCCGCGATCAAGCTGCTGCCGGGGGCGAGCACTCGGATCCCCAGACCGGCCATCCCACCTGAAACACGCTCCACGGAGAAGGCATCATGACTCCCTACACGTCCATCGCCATCACATCAGAAGTCGACCTGGACACAGTCGCCGAGTTGGCCGCGCAGCTGCGGGTGGACTCGGTCCGTTCGAGCACAAGCGCCGGCTCCGGCCACCCAACTTCGAGCATGTCCGCGGCCGATCTGGTGGCGGTGCTGATGACGCGCCATCTGCGGTACGACTGGGACGACCCCCGAGCGGACGCTAACGACCATCTGATCTTCTCGAAGGGGCACGCGTCCCCACTGCTGTATGCGATGTTCAAGGCCGCCGGTGTGGTCTCCGAGCGCGAGCTGCTGTCCGGCTACCGCCGGTTCGGGCAGCGGTTGCAGGGCCATCCGACGCCAGCGCTGCCGTGGGTGGATGTGGCCACCGGGTCGCTGGGCCAGGGACTTCCGGACGGCGTCGGGATCGCCCTGGCCGGCCGACACCTGGAACGGATGCCTTACCAGGTCTGGGTGCTGTGTGGCGACAGCGAGCTGGCCGAGGGATCGGTCTGGGAGGCATTAGACAAGGCGGCGTACTACGAGCTATCGAACCTGATCGTGATCGTCGACGTGAACCGTCTTGGCCAGCGGGGCCCCACCGCCCTCGGGTGGGACCTCGACGCGTATGCGCGCCGGGCGGAGGCGTTCGGCGCCCGCGTCCTGATGGTCGACGGCCACGAACTCACAGCGATCGACGCTGCCCTGACCGCAGCCGAGGACACCGCCGGCGGCCAGCCCACGGTGATCCTCGCCCGCACCGTCAAGGGCCGCGGCTTCTCCGAGGTCGAGGACAGCCCAGACTGGCACGGCAAGCCGTTCCCCGCGGAGATGGCCGCCCGCGCCATCGCCGAGCTCGGCGGCGTGCGCAACCTCGTGCTGCGCGGCCCGCGCCCCGACCCGCTCCCGACTCCGCCCGCCATCGGCGCCACCAACGCATACCCGCGACCGCTCCGGTATCGGGTGGGCGAGAGGGTGGCCACCCGCCAGGCGTACGGCGACGCCCTGGTGGCGCTCGGGGCACGCGACCCGCGGGTGGTCGCCCTGGACGGCGAGGTCAGCAACTCCACATTCGCGAACCAGTTCGCACACACCTACCCGGACCGCTATTTCGAAATGTTCATCGCCGAGCAGCAGATGGTCGCCGCCGCGACCGGGCTGGCCGTGCGGGGGTACCGGCCATTCGCGTCCACCTTCGCCGCGTTCTTGACCCGCGCGTACGACTTCATCCGCATGGCGGCGATCTCCGGCGTCGATCTGCGTCTGGTCGGGTCCCACGCCGGTGTCGAGATCGGCGCGGACGGACCGTCCCAGATGGCGCTGGAGGACCTCGCCATGCTCCGCGCAGTCCACGGCTCCACCGTGCTGTATCCCAGCGATGCCACCAGCACGGCCGCGCTGGTCGACGCGATGGCCGCCACCCCGGGCGTCAGCTACCTACGCACCACCCGCGGCGCGTACCCGGTCCTCTACCCCGACGGCGAAGGGTTCCCTGTCGGCGAATCCAAGGTGCTCCGCCGCGGCGACCACGACGACCACGACGACGTCACCCTGATTGGTGCCGGCGTCACCCTGCACGCCTGCCTGCGCGCCGCCGACCTGCTGCACGATGCCGGCGTCCACGCTCGCGTTATCGACTGCTACTCCATCAAACCCGTCGATACCGCCACCCTCACCGCTGCGGCCGCTGCCACCGGCGGGCGGATCGTGGTCGCCGAAGACCACCACCCCGAAGGCGGGCTCGGCTCGGCCGTCACCGACGCCCTGCTCGCCACTCCACGATCCACTCTGTCCATCGCCCATCTTGCGGTCCGCGACATGCCGGGCTCCGGGTCGGGTGCCGAGCTGTTGGCCTGGGCCGGCATCGACGCCGACCACATCGCGGCCGCCGCCCGCATCCTCGCCGACACCCGCGAACACAGCACCGCCTACCCAGCGGAATGAGGCACCCAGGATGAGCCTGCTTGATCTGTCTCAATGGCAGTTCGCCATCACGGTGATGTTCCACATGACGTTCCCGGCCATCACGGTCGGGCTGTCGATCCTGCTGTGCGTGCTTTACGGGATGCACTGGAAGACCGGGAACCCGGTCTACCTGCAGATGTTCCGGTTCTGGCGGCGCATCTTCGCCGTCGGGTTCGCGATCGGCGTGGTGGCCGGCATCGTGCTCGTGTTCCAGTTCGGGCTCAACTGGGGCCCGTTTGCCGCGAAGACCGGGCCGATCATGGGCCCGATCCTCGGCATGGAGGTCGTCACCGCGTTCGCGGTGGAGGCCGGATTCATCGGCATCCTGCTCTACGGCGATGGCCGGGTGAAGCGGCACACGATGTTCATCGCCACCGTGATGGTCGCGATCGGAACGCTGCTGTCGTCGTCGTGGATCATCGCGAACAACTCGTGGATGCAGACCCCGGCCGGCTTCAAGGTCGTCAACGGCCGTTACGAGCCGACCGACTGGGCACAGGTAATCCTCAATCCGTCGTTCCTGTACCGCTGGCCGCACATGGTGCTCGCGGTGCTGATCTCGGCCAGCTTCTTCGTCGCCGGGATCGGCGCCTACTACCTCGTCAAGGGCCGAGCGCTGCCGTTCGCCCGCCGGACAGTGTCCATCGGGCTCGGCGTGGCGGCCATCTTGCTACCGGTGCAGATCTTCGTCGGTGACCACGTCGCCGGCGCGGTGTTGCCGCACCAGCTGTCCAAGCTGGAGGCGCTCGAGGGCAACTGGGACAGCACGAACACCGGCTTCGTCCTCTTCGCAATACCGGACCAGCAGGCGCAGGCCAACAGCGCCCAGCTGTCCATCCCATGCCTGGGCAGCGCGATCAACAAGGACCTGACCTGCCACACGGCGATCCCCGGACTGGATCTGACGCCCAAGCAGGACCGGCCGTCGATGGCGCCCGTCTTCTGGGGCTTCCGGGCGATGTTCTACGCGGCGCTGTGGATGTGGGGGATCGTCTTCTACGCCACCGTCCTGCGCTTCCGCCGAAAACTGTGGAGCGCCACCCGATTCCACCGGTTCCTGCGGTGGGCGACCCCGGCAGGAATCATCGCGATCCTCGGCGGATGGGTCACCGCCGAAACCGGACGTCAGCCGTGGGTGGTGTTCGGCCACCTCCGCACCTCCGCGGCGGTCTCGCACCTGGCGCCGGCCGAGACGCTCTTCTCCGTAATCGGCTTCACGCTGCTGTACCTGGCGATGCTGGTCGGCTACATCGTCTACATCGTCCGCACCCTGCGGATCGGCCCGGAACGAGACCACCCCCAACAGGAGACACACCCGACGTCGTCGCCCGGCACCGCACACACAGCGACCGCCGAGACGACCGCGCCGGTCGGTGGGGAGGTGTGACAGATGGCCATCGCCTGGTCGGCGCTCGTTCTCCTCTGCCTACTGATGTACGTCCTGCTCGACGGCTACGACCTCGGCATCGGCATCGGCACGCTGTTCGAGCGGAACGCCGAACACCGGCGCGAGATGCTCGAGCAGGTCGCGGTCGCCTGGGACGGCAACGAAACCTGGCTGGTGCTGCTCGGCGTCAGCCTGTGGGCAGGGTTCCCACTGGCATTCGGCACGATCCTCCCGCAGGCCTACCTCGCGTTGATCGTCATGCTGTTCGCGTTGATCGTGCGCGGCGTCGCCGTGGAGATGGCATCCCAGGCTCCCCCCTCGCCCGGCTGGGAACGGGCCTTCGCGGTCGCGTCGCTGATCGCCGCGCTCGCCCAAGGGGTCGCCGTTGCGACCCTGGCCGAGAACCTCGCGGTCGCCCACGGGGCGTTCTCCGGTTCGGCATTCGGAGCACTCAGTTGGTTTTCGGTGCTCGCCGCACTCACCGTTGCCGGCGTCTACCTCACTCTCGGCTACGCCTACCTGAAGCTGAAGACGGCCGGTGAGCTGCGAGCGGCGGCCGGGCACCGTGGCGCCCTCGCCGCGGTCGGCGCCGGCGCGCTGGTCGCAGCCAGCCTCGGCGCCATCAACGCCACCGATGCCCCGCTGAACCTGCACACCGCCGTACGTGCCATCGGATTCAGCGGTCTGCTGATCTTCGCCGCCGCCGGCGTCGTCATGACGCTGACGACGCTGCGCCCCACCTCACCCCACGATGTCCTCCCGTTCGCCGGCTCAGCGATCACCGTGGTCGCGCTGCTCGCCGCCATCGTCGTGGCGCGCGCTCCGATAATCGCGCCACCCTCGCTCACAGTGACGGACACGGTGGCGCCAAGCCTCACGATGGACTTTCTCGCCGTCGGGATCGGCCTGAACATGCCGCTAATCCTCTTCTACAGCTGGTTCGCCCAACACAGCTTCCGCGGCAAACCCGCCGCTGCAGAACGCCGGGACACCACAACCGCCACGGGAGCACACCATGGTCACCACTGAACCTCGCCCGGCACGCCGTGTGCTCCGCTACGTCGGCCGCACGTTTCTGACGCTGGCCGGCGTGGTCGTCGCACTCTTCACCTATTTCGTGTGCCAGGGGATGTTCTCCGGCTATCCGCAGTACGGCACGAACATCCTCAGCTACATCGGCCTCAGCCTGGTCTCCGCTACCGGTGGCCTCGCCTGGATCATCGACCATCGCCGGATCCGCAATGACGACGACTAATCCCGCCACCGACGAACGAGACTGGCTCACAGCCGCGGCGGCACCGGGCCGTGGCGCGCTCCGGGCGGCGGCGGCCTGCCAGGTGCTGGACACGGCGTTCACCGTCGTGCAGTGGACGGCCCTGGCCTGGCTGGCCGAGGACCTGCTCACCCGCGGGGCGAGGGCGATCCCCGGCTGGCCGCCGCTGAGCATGTTGGCCGCCGGCGGCTTGCTCGCCGCGGCAGCCGCATGGGTCGCCGTACGGTTCCAGGCCACGGGACGCCGTCGGATCAGCAGCGCCATTCGCCACGACCTCGTGGCCGGCTCACTGGCCGCCGGTCGCCGGCTGACAGACCCGCACCCGGCGGCAGCGGCGCTGGCAACGGTGGAGTTGGTCGACGACGTCGCCGACTACCACGCCGAGGCACTGCCACGGCATGTGTCAGCTCCGCTGTCCATGGTCCTGATCGTTCTTGTTACCGCGGTCGTGCAGTGGCCCGCCGCCGTGATCCTGCTGCCGGCCAGCCTGATCCTCGTGCCGAACCTGCGCCTTGCCGGCCAGTTCGCCAAGGAGGGCGCCGATGCGCAGCTCGCGGCCACCAACCGGCTCGCCGCCGTGATCCTCGACAGCTTTCGAGGCATGCGCACCCTGCAGAATCTGGCCGCCAGTGGGCGGCGCCGCACCACACTCGCCGAAGCGGCCGACCGGCTGAACGCCGCCACCATGGCCACCATGCGACGCGCCTTCCTTTCCAGCGCCGTGATGGAGGTCGTGATCACCTACTCCGTCGCCGTCAACGCTGCCTACATCGGCCTGTCGCTGCTGGGCTACCTCCACCCGCCCGGCTTTCCGCAGATGACTCTGTTCAACGGACTGACCGTGCTGCTGCTGTGCCCGATGTACTTCGCGCCGCTGCGTGCCATCGCCGCCGCCTACCACACCCGTGAGCGGGCCGCAGCCGCCGTGCCGACAATGACCGCACTGCTGGACGACGCGCCAGCCGTACCGGATCGCCGCCCAGCGCCCACACCCCGCGGCCCCGTGACCGTGACCATCGACGAAGCGAGCATCCGCTTCCACGACTCCCCGGAGCCAATCCTCCACGACGTGAACCTCACCGTGCCCGCCGGACAGTGGGTCACCGTCACCGGACCATCCGGCGCGGGCAAGACGACACTGCTGTCGCTGATCGCCGGCGTCCGAGCACCCAGCACCGGCAGCGTCCACTGGCTCACCCCCAATGGAGCGGTTACGCCACTGCTCGGTGGCTGTACCTGGATCGGTCAGCGAACGGTGATCCTGCCCGGAACCATCGCCGACAACATCCGCCTCGGACGCCCTGATGCCAACCGAACGGAGATCGAACAGGCCGCCGCCACGGCCGGCCTGACCGACATCGCGGCGCGCCTGCCGGACGGGTTGGACACCCAGCTCGGCGAGGACGGCCGGGGCCTGTCCACCGGCGAAACGCGGCGCATCGCCATCGCCCGCGCCCTCCTACGAGACGCCGAACTGTGGATCCTCGACGAGCCGACCGCGCACCTCGACCCGGATGCCGAAGCCGAGGTCATCAACGCGTTGGGTGCCGCCGCCCACCGCCGCACAGTCATCATCGCCACGCATTCGGCACCGCTCGCCCGCGCAGCCGACACCATGCTGGTCATCTCGGACGGCACCCTGCACCCCAGCCGAACGGCGATCGCAGCATGAGGCCGCCCCACGAGATCACCCCCGCCGCCGCTCCGCGATCGCGCCAGTGGCGCGGCACGGGCCTCCGCGGTGTCGCCACGTCCTCCGGCGCCGGGCTCGTCCTGGCCTCGGTCGCCGAAGTCTGCGCGATCGGCCTGGTGGGTCTGTCCGGATGGTTCCTCGCCAGCTGCGCCGTCGCGGGCGGGCTCGCGGTCAGCAGCTTCTCCTACCTACCACCCAGCGGCGGCGTGCAGGCCTTCGCGCTCGGCCGCATCGTGAGCACCTACGCCAACCGCGTCGTGCTACACGCGGCGGCGCTGCGCCGCATCACCACGGCCCGCCTGAGGTTCTATGACCGCGCCGCCGCCACTATCGATCCCGGCACCTGGTCGGGCGAGTCTCTGGACCAGGTCCTCGCCGACGCCGGCACCGGTGGCATGGCGCTCATCCAGGCCACCGCACCACGAGTAGTCGCGGCGACACTGACTTCCTCGGCGTGCGCGATCGTCCTGCTCATCGGATACCCGGTCACGGCGCTGGTCCTGGCCATCGCCACGGCAGCATGCGCGTGGCTCGCGGCGCGGTCCGCCCGCCGCGCCGACGACGGCAG